>Ga0315277_10000030_pt1 | contig 214617 bp, 210 predicted proteins | sample YL17G05_15_MG_FD_203695 | JGI IMG/M metagenome (GOLD analysis project Ga0315277, IMG submission 203695) | Sediment microbial communities from Yellowstone Lake, YNP, Wyoming, USA - YL17G05_15 | ecosystem: Environmental > Aquatic > Freshwater > Lake > Sediment | place: USA: Wyoming | collected...
AAATGATAAATCGACCTTGTCGAACAAGGTCTCAAGAGTCTCGTATCTCTTCATTTATCACCCTAAATAGGAGGTACGAGACTCAACTTATTACAATTCAACGAATTTCGGAACAAGCATGCGCGCTTCCCCAAACCCAAAGATGAAGACGTATTTGATTTTGTTCGAATTTTGAAACGTTAACCAAGACCTTTTCCCATTCGATTCGCGACAGCGTTTACTATCTTCTTCTCAAGCCATCCGTTTGCCAACTGTTGAGCGATCAGGAGCCTATCATAATAATCATGGACTTGCTGGACTTTTCCGTTTCTAAACTCGAATACAGCCATCCCTGGCAACTGCTGCTTTTTGCCGCCACCCCTGTAAGAGGTCCCCTCTGAAACAAATTCAAGGACAGCCTTATTTCCTTCGACAATAAAGCCTTTCTCTGTAAGTGTTAGCTCTGAGTAATTTGAAAAGGACCAAGTGTAGTATCCCTTGATCTCTTCCTTTCCTCTAAATGTTCCCTCAGGTCGGATAAAGGTCGCGTCATCTGCAAAGAAAGAAATCATCCTCGTTAAGTCCTTCTTGTTGAACGCTTCAAGAATATTGTGTATGATGCTCTCGAGCCCACCAAATTCCAACCAATCACTTCTCCTGGAATAAACAATTGCTGTTTCTCTATAATCGTTATTTATGACTTTTGGAAAATATGGAAAATGACGCGCGCGCACTGAGCAACGGCTACTAAACGCGCAAAACAACCCGAAAATCAAACAATCTCCCCCCTTTTTTGTTTGCGAAGAAAGAGAAAGAGTCAAAGAATAGTTTCTATGAAAGCCCCGGTCTGGTTGATCCGGCAAAAAGGGCACGTTACCTGAGGGCAGACTTTCATCACGAAGAGAAAAAAGGGGATTGCGCGGGAGAAGTCTCCACGGCCTTCATGTTCTAAGTTTATGATGTTGACCCCAAGTTTGTGCCACGTACGCGGAAACGCTCGGCGTCCTCCGGGAAGCGTTGCCCTATTCTTTTTTGCACTGTGCCCAAACCCTGCGTCGGCGAGAGCGCGCGCTAATCGATATTTGAGGATTCGAGGGCATATATCGAAAGAAGAAGACGACTCTGCTCTCGAACCCCTGCGGATTTGAACGTGCTTTAACACGTGCTATTTTGCGTTTTTGATGAGGCTGCACGCTAGGTCCACTGGAGTGGAAACAGATATTAGAGCAGAAACTCGAATTCACAGGTTGGACGCGCTTGAGTTATGCCTGCGAATCTACCTCCTGACGCTCGTAAGAAGTGGGCCGAAGTTGAGGCGACCAGAAACCCGAAAGACAGACTTCAACGCATGGAGGAATTTCTCAGCGTTGTACCCAAGCACAAGGGCACTCTGAAGCTTCGGGGACAAGTCAAGAAGCAGATGGCCGTCCTTCGCAGGGAGCTGGAAGAGAAGAAGAGGAAGAAGGCCGGAAGAAGCGGGCCGAAGCTTTTCATTCAGAAGGAGGGCGCCGCGCAAGTGGCACTACTGGGTGTGACCGGCTCGGGAAAAAGCAGCCTGTTGACCGCTTTAACGAATGCGAAGGTTGAGGTGTCGCCGAATCCATACACTACTAAAATTCTCGTTCCAGGCATACTGGATTTCGAGGATCTTCAGTTTCAGATTGTTGAGACACCCGCCATTATGGAAGGGTCAGCCGACGGAAGGGCATGGGGGCCTCAGACTCTGGCGACAGCCCGCAACGCCGACGGGTTGATCCTCATGGTGGACCTGTCGAAGAAGGCGGTTGAACAGCTTTCGCTGATTCTCAACGAGCTTGAAAAGGCCAGAATACTCGTGAGCAAGCCTCGTGGACGAGTGGAGATCGAGAAGAAGTTCATGGGTGCAGGGCTGCGCATAATCCTGGTCGGAGTGCTTGTCGACTGTACCATGAAGGACATTGAACAGCTTCTCAAAAGTTATCGAATCGTAGACTCGGTCGTGAAGATTTCGGGCGAAGTCACGCTGGACGACGTTGAGGACGCCATTTTTGAGATCACGCTATACAAGCCTGCCGTCGTCGTGGCGAATAAGGTTGACCTGGCGGGCTCTAAACAATCCTTGAGTCAACTGAAGTCCTACGTGGGTAACAGACTGCCCACAATCGCTGTTTCATGCGAAAGGACGGTTGGACTGGAAAACATCGGCCCCGCCATTTTTGAATCCCTAGCGATTATGAGAGTCTACACGAAGGAGCCGAGCCGGAGAGAATACTCAAAAAAACCTTTCGTACTGAAGAACCGCGCCACAGTTTATGATCTGGCAAAAGACATTCACAGCGATTTCAAGCGGAGGTTCGGCTTCGCGAAAGTCTGGTCTGATCGTCTCGTCTTCAGCCCGCAGAAAGTCGGGCCGACGTTCGCTCTCGCAGACGGGGACATCGTGGAGATCCACTTGAAGTAGCCTCAGGCGCGGCTCCTACCTTGACGCCTGTGCGATTCTTTCTATCTCATGCCGCTTTGCAACGGCGTAGCTTTTCATGTCGTGACCCCCCGCGAGGACCAACTCTTCTGCCAAGCATTCTTCGATCGAGCGAGGGTTGTTTATCGCCGCCTGCCTAGCTCCCTCACATAGGTTCCTTAAGGCCAGATCAACCCTCCTCTGCGGGGCCACGTCGACCGACAGATGGTAAACTATTCCTCCGTAGCTGATCCTCGTCGTGTCCTCGCATGGGGAGCAGTTTTCGACGGCCTTCACAAGAACCTCGATCGGGTTCTTCCAGGTCCGCAGGTTGACGATTTCAAAAGCCTGCTTCACTATGTTTGTAGCCTTGACCTTCTTGCCGGCGTTTTTTCCCGGACGCATGAGGTTGTTGGTGAGTCTTTCAACTATGCTGACGTTCGCCTTCCGAAAACGCTTGTGCTCATGTCTGCCCATGCTGTGCGGCGCCACGACTGGTCTCAGCGAAATGTACCTTGCAAGGCCTATGTCTTGAACCTTGATGTCCTTGAAGCCCCATTTCCCGAAGAGTTTTATCTCCGGGCTTTCCTCTTGCTTCTGACTCAAAACTCTCACCGTGCCGGCTTCTGCTTTCTCCCGTAGACCAGCTCGTTTAATGATACGCCGTTGACGGTCACGACTTTCCATCTTACTCCAGGGATGTCGCCCATGCTTCTTCCGCGCGACCCTCCGATGCCCTCCACAAGCACTTCATCGTGCTCATCGACGACATTCAGGGCTCCGTCTCCCGGAAGGAAAGCCGTTATGGACCTGCCGTTCTTGATGAGCTGTGTCCTGACACATTTCCTGATGGCACTGTTCGGTTGCTTGCTCTCGACGCCAACTTTCTCCAGAACTATTCCCCTGCCCATGGGCGCCCCCTGAAGCGGGTCAGCCTTAACGTCTAACCCCAAAATGCGGCGGTTGTAGTACCTATCGCTCCAGCGAAACTTCTTTCTCCTATTCACTAGTTTTCTTGCCGCGAATTCGCCTCTTGGGGATTTTGAACCCATGGAAGAGTTTCCTCTCGCTACGTCTAATCACAAATCGAATATTTAAACTGAGCTACGACTCTTCGGCGAGGTCATTCTCGTCATTTGAATCACATTTTTCTGCGCTAATTCGCGATTTCAGACAGCAAAAGCCAAAGTGCACCAGTGATCTACTAGGCATCAACGCTTACCTCGGGCGCCTCATGTGCGTGACCCCTGAGGATTTCCTTGATTTCGCGCGTTATCAAAACGATCAGATGTCTCGCCTCTTTATCGATGGCCAAGAGCACAACAGCATAGACCGCTAAGCCGCCCATCGCCGTGCCAAAAGTCAGAGCCAACGTGCCGGGATGTGGACCGAGGTAGAGCAAGCTGGCAGGCACTGATGAAGCAAACAAGTATTTTGTTATGCTTCTGCCGGGAACAGGAATCTTGACTGACTTTCGCATCATCGCGTATAATCCAAGAAAGGTGCCCGCGTGAACAACTATGTTGATGGCTATCACCCACAGCGCTGCCTCCACAGGTTGCCCCGCAGCCAACCTGGTCAAAGCATAGTATGCAGCAGGGAGTGCTATGGCCGCTTGAATGTAGGGCAGCGTGAAGACTTTGAATATTCTGCTCCTGACAAGTTTTTTGAGCGGTATCTTTGCGTCCTCGTCTAATCTTTCGACTCCAAAGATCAGCGTGCTGTAGAATTGAGACAGCAGCAGCACAAGTGTATCCAGCGTGAGAAGGATCAGCACAGGCGAGGCCGACCCATAGGTCACCCTTAAGACAGTCAAGAGTGATTGTGACAAGGTAATTACAATCATAGTCATCGGAATAGAAAACATCAACACGGTCCTGAGTGCCAAGGCCACGCCCTCAAAACCCTGTCGAGACAACAACTTTGGATACAATGCAAACGCCAAGAATGATGAATACCCGATCACGTTCGCAAACGTTGCGGCTGCTTGATAATCTCCTCTGGCTGCTTGACCTCCGTAGTAGAAGAGCAGGATAATAGTAAAAGCGGCTGCCTGGGTTCCAACTGAATTGTAGAGGATTGCAGTCGAACCTTTCAGCCACTCCTTCAGGTAGTTCCACTGAATCTTAAGTCCTCGAAGGCTCCCTCTCAAAAGTCGCAAGTAATACAGTGCTTGAACAGATGAAGCTATTATGAAACTGAGCATCGCTCCGAGGAACAGCTGATGCAGCCCCACGATGAACACGTAGGCCAAAACGACTTTGCAGGCTTCCTCTATCAAAAAGCCATACCCTATGGTTTGGGGCTTTACCGCCCGCAAGCAACTTTCAAGCAGGCTGATCAGATACAAGTTGACCATCTGCAAAGACCCAACAAGATACACGAGCATGTAAGCTCCACTGATGGCTAGTGTCCTCGTAACGACGGATATCACGGGAAGATAAACTGCCATGGAAACGAGACCCACGATCAGGTTGGCCAGAAGACCCGTCTTGATGGCTCCCTCTTTTCCACGGGCAACGAAGCGCGTGACCCAGAACGGGAACAGGCCGCTGAGAACCGTGAAGTACCCCATCCAGTCGAAAATGTTCGACCAAATGCCGTACTCTTGCTGCGTCATGTTTCTAGTCAACAAGAGCGTGAAGATGACGCCTGTCACGACGCCTACGACCTGCGCCGCAAATATGATGAAACCGGAATACTGAATCCTTATCTCGTCTTTGGACAAACATACTCACTTTGATGCGTACAAGCTAGCAACTGCTTTTCAGTTTGAAAACCTTTGCCTCCGGACAGCGCCCGAGCCCAAATGCTTAAGCGTGGGATTTGGAAAGCAACCTCAAACTTTGACGAAACCGGGGGAACAACGGCCTGAAAGAAAAACAGGGCGAAGAACAACTCGGGCACATTTGCTCTAACAAGTGAGAGACTTCAAGCGTTCTGACGCAAATATCAAGAACGACAGGCCAGGGTCCTCCAGAGCTGCTGCAGTATTCTCGCGTGCAGTAAGGTCAGGATTTTGTCATCTGCAGCGCGAGCGTATCTCCATTGCAATTGTACGCGACCACGTTGTTTTCATTTTCGTATGGGTGACCGACGATCATCAGTATGCTTCCGAAGAAGTGGTTCAAATCAGCTGGGGAGGGCCTCACGTTGCCGGAAGGATGAGAATGAAGTGTGCCGATGATGGAAAAGTCGATGGGCAGTAAGGGAGTCCGGATTCCTGCAAAGCCACGGCCGTACGTCGCAAGCGGTGGGATAAGAAGGTCTGAAACTGTAAACGCGTCTTTTGTCTTTTTGCCCCTGAGAAGCAATATTGTCTCCTTTGGGTGAAGCCTCCTTGCACTCTCGAGAACCGCCTGCAGCAAGTCCTCACTGATCGAGACGACCTTGCCTGATTTCATGGGCTTAACAGAATCATCGGCCTCCTATTTACCCTTAATCAATCGACGACTGTCATGCCGGCCCGCGAAAGAGAAGACCTGTCAGATCCGAACGTCAAGAGTTGAAGAGCCAGCAGGAGAAAAAGGCACTTATGCAACATTGGGCGCTTTCTCCAGGTTTAGAATTTTCCTCTATAAGTCTTTTTATATCCAGCCCGTATAGGATATCTTGGTTTGCCAACCAGACAGAGGGTGAGCGTCGATAGAGCAAATAATACCAACTTCATTGGTCACTCAGCAGGCAATGCAGCAGGCAGCACCCATCCTAGTTTTAGGCTTGTTAGTCGGCGCTGCCGTAGTATTAGGCGGCACCGCGTTGCTGTTCATAGCATATTGGGACAAGAAGAGAAAACAATCGGTCTGCTGAATCGATCGAAAGAACCTGCTCTTTCACTGGTTCTGCAGATGCATTCTGAAGGGGAAAGAGTGTTCCTTTTCACAGACTGCGAGAGCAGCAACCCATCATCTTCGGGTTCGAGACCGCGTGTTCAGAGACTTCGCGAGCATTCATAAAGAGGGCGATTAAGGCTAGACTGAGATCAACAAATGATTTGCAGACGGTTAAATCTTTTAAGCAACATGGCTGACCAGCAGAATCTTGGAGTACCGAAGAGATTGAAGTACTTGGATTTTGTAGACCTTGAATATGTGCCTCAAGATTCTGACCTTGTTTGCTTCTTTCGTGTTGAACCAAGAGACACCAGCATGAAAGAGGCCGCGGGCGCTGTTGCGGCCGAAAGCTCAGTGGGAACGTGGACAGAACTCACCACGTCGAAGTCTTACGTTGAGAAACTTGCCGCACGCGTCTTCAGCATAGACGGGAATAACGTGAAAGTGGCTTATCCAATCGAGCTTTTTGAGCCCGGAAACATGGCCAACATACTCAGCAGCGTTTCGGGAAACGTGTTCGGACTCAAGGCCTTGAAGAACCTCAGACTTGAAGACGTCTACTACCCCAAAAGAATGGTGAACAGCTTCAGCGGGCCAAGATTCGGGGTCGAAGGTGTCCGCAGAGTCTTGAATGTGCATGACCGCCCGCTGGTCGGCACGATAATCAAGCCTAAGCTCGGGTTGAAGACGGTGGATCATGCCCACGTGGCCTACGAGGCCTGGGTCGGAGGATGCGACATAGTCAAGGATGACGAGAACCTGAGCAGCCAAGGTTTCAACCCCTTCGAAGAAAGGATATTGAAGACTCTGGAGAAGCGGGACAGGGCAGAAGCCGAGACCGGCGAAAAGAAGGTCTACATGGCCAACGTCACTGCGGAGACGAAGGAGATGCTGAAGAGGGCACGGTTCGTCGTTGACCACGGGGGCGAGTACGTCATGGTTGACATCCTGACGTGTGGTTTTGCCGCGTTGCAAACCCTTCGAGAGCAGAATTTCAACCTCGTAATCCACGCTCACCGGGCCGGCCACGCGGCTCTTACTAAGAACCCGAAGCATGGAGTGTCGATGAGAGTGATTGCGAAAATAGCCAGAATCATAGGCGTCGATCAGCTTCACGTTGGCACGGCGGTGGGGAAGATGTTTGAGACGCGCGACGAGGTCATTCAGAACCTGGAAGCGTTAAGAATGAAGATGAGCAGGCTGAAAAAGGTCCTGCCTGTTGCATCAGGCGGGTTGCATCCGAGGCTGGTCCCGGCCTTGATTAGGCTATTTGGAAATGATTTTGTCATACAGGCTGGCGGCGGCATTCATGGACATCCAGATGGGACGCTCGCTGGAGCAAAGGCCATGAGACAAGCGGTGGACGCCGCCTTGAGCGGAATAACGCTAGAGAAGTACGCGAGAGATCATGAAGAACTGGGACTCGCGTTGAAGACTTGGACTTGAGTCTTTACCGATCTTGGTCGAAGACCCATGGGTACTTCCTGCGGACGACTTCCATGATCGAGTGGGGGGAGACTATTCCCTCCTCGCATATTATTCCGTGGATGTAGTCTCGCCTGGTCACGTCGAAAGCTGGGTTGCGAATTGCAAGTTTTGCAGGAGAGTCCTTCCAGATTTCAGTTGGACTTCTTTCCTCTATCTTCTCATAATCGCCATAAGCGGTTGCGGGGTCAAACTTGAGTAGTTCTGAAACGGCATAGAACGGTGTTCGAGCTTCGTGTGCAGCCAACGCTATCATACTTGTTCCGATCTTGTTTATCACGTTTCCCTCGGAAGTTATGGCGTCAGAACCCACTATGACCAAGTCAACGTGATTCATCAGGTACCGCGCAGCTGAATCCACGATCATCGTCGTCTTTATTCCGAGCCCCAACGTTTCTTTGGCCGTCGTTCTGCCTTGGAAGAGAGGCCTCGTTTCGGTGCAGATGACCTCGAAGGTTTTCCCATCTAGGACCGCCTTTCTCAGCAGATGTGTGACCGTTGAAGAATGGCAGTGTGTTAGGACTACTGAGTTGGGCTTTATCCTTTTGGCGCCGATTTCAGCGATTCTCTCCTTCGAGTCTTGAAGGTTCTGGAGGAACTGGCGCGAAGACGAGGACACGGTCTCCGCCAGCTTCTTGACCCTGGAGCCCCTGCTTTCCTTGACCTGACTGATTATCCAGCGAACGGCATTCCTCATGAGTGGTTCTGTTTCCCTCGTAGCGAAAAGAGTCTGCCTAGCTTCCGAAATCTCCTCGATGAAACTGCTCTTGTTCTTGGCCCGCGTCTGCGTTGCCACACTCTCGATGGCCTCAATCGCGGCTATGGCGACGTTCCTGGCGCCCTGAATCTCCAGGTTTCTGATTTTCCTGGCGGCGTCTTCAATCGTTTCCAGCTGTCAGCCCTCTCCGGTCATGTGCTTGCACGATGGCTCCAATCTTTCGGCTGAATTTAAGACGCTTCTGCTATTAAAAGCCGCGAAAAAGCCTTCCCCATCTTGAGAATCTATCGTTTCTCCAAACATCTGCCGTGTCACTGTAGCCTCTCTTCTCCCAATATCCCTTCTCTTTTGCGGAAGTGAATTTTATCCTGGTCACCCAAAGAGCGCTCTTGTATCCATACTTGGCGGGTACGACGAGTCTCAAGGGAAATCCGTAGCCCTCCTCGAGGAGTTTTCCATCAAGCCTGTAGGCCAGCAGAACATCGTCGTGGGAGAGCTCGTCCAGCGATAACGAGGTTGTGTACCCGTCCGCACATTCAAAAGTTGCAGATGTTGCCGTTTCGTTGGGCTTTACCAGATCAGCTAAATGCTTGAATAGAAGTCCTTCCCACTTGCAGTCTAGGACGCTCCATCCTTCGACGCAGTGGAAATTGCTCGTTGACTCTGTTCTTTGCAGCTTCTCGATTTCTTTCCACGTGAGTCTGACTGGTCTTTCAACTTCTCCGTCTATCGTCAGAGTGTACGTTTTCAGGTCGATCTTCGGGTTGGACCTCGCGATCCCGGGATGATCTATCCCCCATCTGAGCAGTCTCTCGATCTGCCTCTGACCTGGAGGCAGCCTTTCGCTTTTTGAGTTGTCCTTTTCCGAAGACATGCGCGTCAAAAAAGGAAAGCGGAGACAGAAGAAATAAGGGTTGCTTTTGACAATTTCGCTTAGCCCTGTTTAATGAAGCTTGTCAGCTGTTTCTGGCTTTTCTCGTCTTTCGCCAAGCCTGAGACCTTGACGCCGACCCTGCGAACCTCGAGGTTGAACTCTTCTAGGAATTTTCCGAAGAGTCCATTGACTGTCCCCTTGAGGACTTCTGTCCTATTCGTGTTTTTTTCAAGGCTCCTTGAGCGACTTCGAATGCTCAGATCCTCCATAACGGCGATTACCGTGACGGTCTTGAAGTTTAAGCCACTGTTTTCCAGGTCTGCCTGAATTTCCTCGCACTGTTGGTTCGTCTTCTCAAGTATTAGGCTCAGGTCACGGGTGTTTTCTTTCAGTGTGGATATCCTGCTTATTGACTCAGCCTCTTCCCGCTCTTGAACGGGTTCCTCGTCAATTCCGTTGGAAGCGTTGTGAAAGTAGAGACCTAGCTTCTTTCCGAAAACGTCGATCAGCCCTTGCACATCGCGCTTTGCCAGGTTGCCGATGGTAGCCACTCCCAATGCTCGCATCTTCTCAGCTGTCTTCACTCCGACTCCAATGAGGCGTTCAACAGGCAGCGGTGAAAGGAATTCCACGGTCTGTTCAGGTCTGACCACTGTCAAACCGTCCGGCTTCTTGATGTCTGCAGCGATTTTCGCTATGGGCTTGTTGGGGCCGATGCCGACTGAACACGTGAGACCATGCTGCTTGACAATTTCGTCCTTTATTCTCCTAGCTAATCCTGCCGCTTCTTCGTAGCTTCCGTTCGTTCTCTGGCTTACGTCCAGATAGGCCTCGTCTATTCCGACTTGTTCGAACCTGTCGGAGTAGTCTCTCAGTATGCTCATTATTCTGCTTGATATGCCCTCGTAAAAAGCCTCGTCGACTGGGAGAAATATGGCATCAACATTCTGCAGTTTTCTTTTTGCCAGAGCGATGGGCATTCCGGACTTTACGCCGAGCTTCCTGGCTACGTAGTTGGCCGTGCTTACCGCTCCGCTGTTCTCGCTGCGTCCGGAGTATACGCAGACAACCACGGGTTTGTCTCTTATCGAATGATTTCGCGTCTCTTCAGCCTGTGCGAAGAAGTAGTCCAAATCGACTAGCATCACAATTCGGTTTCGCAAGGGCGAATGCTCCATGAGTGAAAGTTGCATATCACCATTTACGTTTTTCCCATGCTAACGATAGCAAAAGACAAAAATCACACGGTTAATGAACTAGAGCATGCGTGGTTAGGGCGATTTGATGGTCGACTGGCGCCTGTTGAAGCTTGACATCTCAAATGCTTATGAGAACATGGCCATCGACGAGAGTATACTCCTCGCCCGAATCAAGCTTGCTGTTCCGAACACTTTGAGGTTCTATCGATGGAGGCCCTCCGCGGTCTCTATCGGAAAGTTTCAGGACTTGGAAAAAGAGGTTCAGCTTACGAATTGCAGGAAGGAAGGTGTTGACGTCGTGAGAAGGATCACCGGAGGAGGAACGGTGTACCACGATTTCACCGGCGAAGTCACCTACAGCGCAGTGGTCAGCAAGCAGGACTTGGGCGCTTCGGACATAGGCGCGATATACGCGAAATTATACAGTGGACTAGCCCAAGCCCTAAAATTCCTCGGGATCGACGCAGACTTCAGCGAAGGAAACACGAAGACTTGCCCGAACCTGACTGTGAAAGGCAAGAAAATCTCTGGAAGCGCACAGACTCACAAGAACGGAGTCATCCTTCAGCATGGCACGCTGCTCTTGAACGTTTGTTTTGAGAGAATGTTTGCCTTCATCCGTGTTCCTGGGGCGAGAACATGCACCGAGGTTGTCGACATCGCAAAGGACAGGATCACGTCGATCAACCATGAACTCGAAAGGAAAGTTTCGGCAGAAGAAGTGGCCGGAGCACTAGAGAAGGGTTTCAGTCAGGCGCTCAACGTCGAGCTTGTTGAAGACCAAATGACCGGGTTTGAATTGGACCTTGCAGCGGAACTGCAAGAGCAAAAGTATGCAAAGGATGATTGGAACTTCCGCGGCAAGACCCTGCGGAACTAGGGTTTTTTCATTCGCCACTTCGCACCCTGGGCAGTGTCTTCGACTATCACTCCCATGCTCTGGAGCTGTTCCCGTATTTCATCTGCGGTCTTCCAGTCTTTGACCTTTCGAGCTTCTTCTCGCCTGAGAATAAGCTCCTCGACCTCTTTTGGCAGTTTTTCTTCCTTCTTGATCGTGCCGACGACGCCGAGAACCTTGTCGAACCCAATCATGAGAGCGTAGGCTTGCGCTGCTTCGTCCTTGCCAAGCTTGCCAGTGTCGATGATGTTGTTGACTTCTCTAACAAACTCGAAAAGGGCCGCCAAGGCCGAGCCTACGTTCAAGTCGTCGTCCATCGCATCGGCGAAACCCTTTTTCGCCAAGTCCATCAGCCGTTCCATGTCCCGTCCAGACTCGTTCCCATCGGCGTCCAAGAGCCTATACATGAAGTTGGTCAACCGGTCAACAGCGTTCCTTGCGGCTTCCAACCCATCAAACGTGAAGTTTAACTGCTGCCTATAATGTCCTGACAAGAACAGGTACCGCAGGGCCTTCGCGTCATGTCCCTTCGCGATCAAATCGGTCAACGTGTAGAAGTTCCCAAGACTCTTGCCCATCCGCTGGCCATCCACGAGCAGATGCTCACAGTGAAGCCAATAGTTGACGAACTTCTTGCCCGTGGCCGCCTCGCTCTGCGCGATCTCGTTCTCATGATGTGGAAATAAGTTGTCCACTCCGCCAGTGTGGATGTCTATGGTTTCCCCCAGATATTTCATCACCATGGCGGAGCATTCGATGTGCCAGCCAGGATAGCCTTTTTCGCACCATGGAGATTTCCAGTTCATGACGTGCTTGGGATCGTTTATCCACAGGGCAAAATCGTATTGGTTCTTCTTTTCAGGGTTGGGTTCTACTCGTCCGCCTGCGCCCGTTTTCAGTTTCTCAATCGTGTTGCCTGACAACTTCCCGTAATCCTTGAATTTTGTCACATCGAAGTACACGGAACCATTGACGATGTATGCGTAGCCCTTGTCTATGATCCTCTGGATTAACGCTGTCATCGCATCGATATTGTCTGTAGCTCTCGGCCTGACCTTCGGCTCTTCAAAATTCATTTTTCTGGCGTCCTCCAAGAATGCCTTGATGTAGAAGTCGGCGATTGACCACGGGTCTTTGTTCTCTCTCTCCGCTGCTGTTGCCATTTTGTCTTCGCCTATATCAACGTCCTCAAACATATGACCGACATCCGTGAAGTTCATTACCTGCTCGACTGAGTAGCCGCTGTACTCGAGGTATCTTCGCAGGACATCAGCGAACGTGAAAGATCTTAGATTCCCTATTGTTGCGTAATCATAAACAGTCAGACCGCAGTTGTACATGCTGACGTTCCTATTCTTGAGCGGCTTGAACGGCTCCTTGATCTTCGTAAGAGAATTGTACAAGGTAAGCATACAACAGTCTGGCTCCAACCATATTACACAGGGTTACACGGAATGTCAAGTGGCTAGTTATACTTTGCTTTCAGAACAGCGCACCAAAGAACTCGGACCTGCTGGCTTCCTTCGCCTGAAGGGGGGGTCGGAAGGCCGTTGCAGTTCAGCTAGTCATATCTTTTAAGCTTGATCATTCTTCTGTAGTTCTTCAAATCGTTGGCTACGTGCCTCAAGAGGTGCATTTCCTGCATGGTACTCTGGAATTTCGCAAATTCCTCTTGTAGTCTTTGAACGGATGTTTCGTTCCTCTTCATCGGCTTCGTACTCTTTAACGCTTTGTAGAGGAGGGCTTCATTGTGTGTTGGCAGGCCAACCAGCCATTCCGTCATCGAGGAGAAAGGAGAAGGCTTCGAAAACGGAAAAAACGTTCATGACTGTTTGGGGTCTAGCCTTCAACCTTGGCCCTCCAGTGCGTCGTAAGACTTAAGATACGATTGACCTATAAAAGGTTTACTGATCACAACAGCGGACAGACGCGGAAAAAAGCTAGCCTATGGCCAAAATGCCCTCAAGAACCCTCTTCTCATCGACGCCCAACTGTCTGCCCAACCATGATTTCAACATTGACGCCGACTTCGGAAGCTCACCGCTATAAGTTATTATCTGATTATCCTTCAGCGCATCAACTTGGAAGGTTTTTTCAGGCTCTCTGAACAGAAAAGACACGGATTGAGCCTGTGAAGCGAGATTCTGAAAATCTTCCCACTGCTTGCAGCGCACGATAATCGGAGGCCCATGGACTTCCTTCCCTGGGATCACATCATATTTCCGTTCAGGCGGCTGTGCCCTCGGCAACGTTTCTGCTTCATGCGGGACCTCATGCGGAACAGTAACGTGTGGAGCTGACAAGTATGTGACCAGGTTTGCTATCTCATTCTGTAACGTGCTTAGTCTTTCTTCAACCCTCTCTACCTTTCCGCTTAACTCTCCGGTGTCCCCCATTTTTTCCGTTACCGTGCCAAGCTCATTTATGAGCCTGTCTAGGTCCTTTTCATGCTCCTTCAGAACGTTGACTATGAAGTCTATGGCTTCCAACGCTTCGTCTCTCGATGGTGGCTTCTTAGACATCACTGTTCAACCGTTCCATTGACATATCAAACAGCACTTTTGTAGATAAACCTAGCGAATCCTCAGAACGTATCCATACGTAGACGTATCCATACTTATTCGTAATAAGGCATGGAATCTTACGGCAATAAATGAATATACAGTCTTTATCTATAAACGTCAGGTTTTCAGAAGTCAATCGATTGACCAACCTTGCTGGTCGAACTCCTACGAGTAATTGTAGAGATGAAAATGCTCTCATTGAACCACTAGCTGAGGTCCGTGTATGAAACATTCTCATGTTCTGCTTTAAAGAGACTGAAATGTTCACGTTGGTCGTCTCTAGTCGAGCGACGACTGAAGCTCGCATAATCGAAGTCCAATGGTAGGGTTAAAATATTGGATTCCCAGAATGATCAGAATGCCAGATCGAAGTGTTGATCCCTATGGATGGATTGCAGGGTTTTTCCGAAAAGGAGGACGTTGTAAAGTTCGTTTCTGAAAACGGCGTCAAGATTATTAATCTGTGCCATATCCCAGAGGACGGACGGTTGAAGACTTTGAGCTTCTCAGCCTGCGACAAGGCGCGTTTGCTCGAAATACTCGATCTGGGGGAAAGAGTCGATGGTTCAAGCCTTTTCTCGTCGATCGAGCCGAGCGAGAGCGACATTTATGTAGCTCCGAGACTTGGCAAGGCGTTTAAGAACCCTTTTGCACCGATTCCCACGCTGAACATACTCTGCGACTACTTGGATGAAAATGGAGGGCCATTGAGCATTGCTCCACAGACCGTTCTAAGGAGGGCTGGAGAAAAGCTTCGATCCTCAACAGGTATCGTGCTGAAGGCCCTGGCCGAACTTGAGTTCTACGTCATCTCCAAGCTAGAGGCTGAAGTGCTCTTTCCCGCAGGGCCCGACAAGAACTATCACGAATCTGCGCCTCTCGCCAGGTTCGAGAACATCAGGAATGAGATTATGGCCACCTTAGCTGAACAGGGTATCGCCACGAAATACGGACATTGCGAAGTAGGCCGGATATTGTCTGAGGACAACGTGTTCATGGAACAGCACGAGATTGAATTCATGGTCAGCCACGTGGAAGAGATGGCTGAGACGGTGCCAATCGCAAAATGGGTTGTTCGAAACGTCTGTTCGGACCATGGGGTATCAGCCTCTTTTTCGCCGAAGATTTCAATGGAGCATGCAGGAACCGGGATGCACATCCACATATGCGGAAAAAGGAATGGCGTGAACGTTGTTGCAGGTTCGGATGGAGAGTTGAGCGATGAAGCTTTGAAGATGATCGGTGGAATTCTGAGGTTTGCCCCAAGCCTCGCTGCGTTTGCAAACACCACGCCGGCTTCGTACGTGCGCTTCATCGCCGGGAAGGAATCGCCGATGCACATTTGCTGGAGCGCGAGAAATCGCTTGGCGCTGATACGTGTTCCCCTGTGGTGGAGCCACAGAAGGAACGGTGACCAGGCCGAGAGCTGCCGAGAAACGTTCGAATACAGAGCCCCGGATGCTTTTGCGAACACCTATCTTCTTTTTGCCGCATTGGCAACGGCCATAGACTACGGCATGCAGAATCCGAAAGAAGCAGAGAAGATTGCCGAAAACTTGCACGTAGACGGCAGAAGCGGCGGGCATGAAAAATTCAGAGCTCTCCCGAGTTCCTGTGGTGAAGCAGCAGACAATCTCCAGAAAGATAGACGATTCTATGAGGCAGGAGGCATCTTCCCGGGAAGACTGATCGACAGGACCGTCGAGAAGTTGACGGCCTACGATGACCGTGACCTGTGGAGAAAACTCACCGGAAGACCAGACGAAGCAGATGCCTTGCTAAGGCAGTACTTTCACTGCGGCTGATTGCTAAGAAATGCTTATAGTTGTCTGCAATCGTTTAGGTTCATACGCAACCCCAGTGGGCGGGTAGATCAGTCTGGTACGATCGCCACGTTGGCATCGTGGAGGCCGCGGGTTCAAATCCCGCCCCGTCCACTCCGTTTCTTCGGAGATAAGCTCTCGTTCTGATAATGTCTCATTTTCTTCATTCGTGACTTTGGACAGAGGCCAATAGAGAAAAATCACTGATCTGCACTTCTTGCACCTTTGAGCCACGACTCTCGGCATCGTCCATCTCCACATTGAAATCAATGTCTCCGAAGTATAGATGTGCCACTTATGTTCCTCAGTGTCCCAATAAATACCGCATGAAGCATGCAAAAACCCAGCTTCTAGCTCTCCTCAAAAAGAGGGCACCTCTTAACAGGAGCCAGATCTACATTTGAATCATCGTGTTTCAGTAAGGTTTTTGTCCTCATGCACCAAAAACTTATATTACTGCTGAAGCATCCGACTTGATGGTTAACATGTCTTCAGACAAGAAAGCGGACCTAGCCGGTCCAGGCATCGGCAATTACGAAGAGCTTGAGCAGGTTCTTCCTAATGATTACCACTCTATTCTGAACCCAAAAGAGACACAAATCGCGATCTTTGAAGCGAAGCGCTACATCGAGGAGAACCTCTGCAAGGAACTAAACCTGATAATGGTTCAAGTCCCCCTCATCGTGGACGTTGAGAGCGGCGTCAATGACCTACTGGATCGCGATGGATCGCGAACGCCGATTCAGTTCCACATCTCGAATGATTACGACAAGCACCCAGTCGACGCTCAGGTTGTGCAGGCCGCGACCAAGTGGAAAAGGATGGCCCTTAAAGAGTTCAGAATGAAGCCAGGCGAGGGTTTATGCACTGACATGCGCGCCGTGAGGAAAGATTACTTCTTGGACCACGACCACAGCGCCTACGTGGACCAGTGGGACTGGGAGAAAGCGATAACTGAGAAGGAGCGGAACATGAAGTACCTGACTGACACGGTGGAGAAGATATGGAAGGTCATCAAAGGCGCCGAGAAACACGTTCAGAAGATCTTCCCGCAACTAAAGACGGACAAGTATCCGGACCTGCCGGACAAGCTCACGTTCATTCACGCAGAGGACATCCTTGACAAGTATCCCAACTTGCCACGTAAGCAGCGCGAGACGAGGATTCTGCAGGAGTACCCCGGAATATTCATCTACGGAATAGGCTGGACACTCAAGGACGGCTACCCCCACGAGATGAGGGCCGCAGACTATGATGACTGGGTCACTGAGACGAGATCCAAGGAGGGCAAGCCGATGCACGGCCTCAACGGGGACATCCTGGTCTGGAACCCCGTGACGAAGCGCCGCCACGAACTATCGTCCATGGGAATCCGCGTGAACGCCGAAACTCTCAAGAAACAACTGGAGATCACCCGCCAGCTCGACTTTCTCAAGTACCCCTACCATCAGGCCATACTCAAGAATGACATTCCGCTCAGCATAGGCGGCGGCATCGGCCAGTCCAGAACTCAGATGGCAATACTCAAGAAAGCACACCTGGGCGAGGTCAGCGTCACCGTGTGGCCAAAGATACTCAAGGACCTAGGCCGCAAGAGGAACATCTTCGTGCTCGAGTAGACACCAGGCGCTGGGGCAGCATCAATATGAACGTCACGACGATACGGCAGAAGGCACTCATTCCAGCCAATGTCGATGAGGTTTATGACGCTTTTGTGAACGCCCAGAAGCACTCTGCTTTCACCGGAAGCAAGGCAACGTGTGATCCCGTGGTCGGCGGAGAATTTACTGCCTGGGACGGATACATATCAGGCAAAAACCTTGAACTAGAAAAGGGAAAGAAGATAGTGCAAGAATGGTCGACGACAGATTGGCCAGACGGTTCTCTGCCCTCCAAGCTAGAATTGACCTTCAAAAAAACAGAAGCTGGCACTGAAATATCGATGATTCATTCCAACGTGCCCGCCGAACAGGCTGATGAACTTGCAGAAGGCTGGGTCGAGTTCTACTGGAAGCCACTGAAAGAATACTTCACAGCTCAAAGTCGCAAAAAACCAAATAGAAAATGATGCACCCTCGGCATATGGTACGTCGGGCATCCTACGCGATGATTTCTGCTCTTATCAACAACACGTCCTGAACAGGCTTGCCATCGTTCGGGTTCTGGGGGTCCGTAGGAACTATCGGCACTCTGCCGATAGCGTCTACTACGTTTACCATGCCTGCTATTACCTTGCCAAATACCGAATATCCCGGGTTACTGTCCAAGGTGGCAGCGTTCGTGTCGTTTAAGTTTATGAAGAACTGGCTTGTGGCAGAGTTGGGTTGGCTTGTTTTCGCCATGGCTACAGACCCTCGCACGTTGCTATGTTTGCTGGGGAGTTCATCCGGTATCGGAGGCACTGTTATTCCTTTGGATGTAGCATCTCCGCCCTGAATGACAAAATTCCTAACAACCCGATGGAAGATGGTACCATCATAGATTCCGTGTTCTGTTAGGTTCTTGAAGTTTCCAGCTGTTATCGGCATGTCCTCATACAGTTCTATCGTGATGTTGCCCATGCTGGTCACCAAAAGAACCTTGGTTCCACCTGAACTGCTGCTTGGCTTGCCGCCGTTAATCTGGTAAGCCACTATAATCATGCTCACGATAACGATCAAGATGACTATAGCAATTAATGCATTTCTGAGGTTGTGAGACTTCCCACGTCTATGCGGCATGGTATAGTCTTGAACAAGAGAACATATAAACATTAGACCTTAGAAAACATGGAACCCTGAATAACTATTACCATCGGCGGGAGGTGCCTGCCATAGACAAACGCGCGCCGTGGAAACTCCAACCACGTTTAACGACAATGATCCTCTATTCGAGGACAAAACGTTTTCTTTTGTAGGCTATGGCTATCGGCAGTGTTGTTTCATGAACAGTGACAGAAACAGGAATGATGGAAACTCGGGTGTTATGTCTATTTCGCGTGTCGAAGGTTTGTAGGCGAAGTATATCCGTCTGGGTGTGCCGTTGTCGTATGCGTTGTAGTTCGGGTAGAGTGTTGAGGTGTGGAATAACCCTCGATTGAGATAACGCGTGTATCCACAACATCCAAAATAGGTTTTGTTTGGCTGAAATAGGCTTGAAACAAGCCGTAAATTGAAGTGCGGGGGGTGGGATTTGAACCCACGAACCCCTGCGGGATAGGCTCCTGAAGCGTCCGTGCACCTTTACGGTGCTCTACGCCTTTGGCCATGCTTGGCGACCCCCGCAGCATTAGTTGAATGTTATGCGGAAATGTTTAAGAGTTACTGTGCGCTCCTACATGAAAATGGTGGAATCAGTTGCCTACGCACGGTTCACTCTCGAAAGCAGGAAAGGTCAGAGGGCAGACTCCTAAAATACAGGCTGGGGAAAAGAAGAGCCCAGGTCCCAGATTAAGGAACAAGCGAAACTACGAGAAAAGAATAATGCTCCAGAGAAAGTCCGGGCAGAACTGGGTTTAGACAGACTAAGCATTTATCTTTTCAAAGCTCAAAATAGAACAGCATGTTAGAGGCAACGCTTGTCATTCTGAACGCGCAAGTGGTAACTCTGAATCCGAGGCAGCCTGGTGCAGAGGCCATAGCCGTCTACGATAACAAGATCATTGCCGTAGGCTCCAACGAGAAAGTCAGCGAGTATTCAGGAGCCAAGACGAGGATAATTGACGCGAAAAACAAGACGGTTGTTCCGGGACTCAACGACTGCCACGTGCACATGATCAGTTTTGGACAATTCCTCCAAGCCCTGAACCTCAGAGACGCAAAATCTATAGTCGAGGTCCAAGCTAGGCTTCGCCGATACGCCCAAAAGAACCCTGGAAAAGAATGGATTCTCGGAGGACGTTGGGATCAAGAAGAATTCGCCGAGAGACGCTACCCAAACCGGTGGGACTTGGATGCCGCAGTTTCGGACAGACCCGTCTTCCTGACTCGCGTCTGCGGGCACATCGCAGTTGCCAACAGCAAAGCGTTACAGATCGCTGGGATAACAAGAGGAACCGAAGTCAAAGGCGGAAGGATTCGCGTGAACCTCAGGCCCGGAGAACTGGACGGGCTCCTAATCGAGAACTCCTTGAGGCTAGTCTGGAAGGCCATTCCGAAACCGAGTCCAGCGGAGCTTGAGCATGCCTGTATTCTCGCATGCAGGAAGGCCGTCCAAGCGGGACTCACGTGCGTACATTGGATAGCGGCGTCACCAAGAGAGATAGCCATCGTACAAAGGCTGCATTCGAGGAACAGGCTTCCGTTGAGAGTCTACATGGGGATCCCAGTAGAATTCCTCGACTTCTTGACGGGGCTAGAACTGCTGACAGGTTTTGGAAATGAGATGTTTAAGATAGGCTTTGTCAAGATTCTCGCCGACGGTTCTCTTGGCGCACGCACTGCAGCTCTGCAAGAGCCCTACTCGGACAAGCCAGACGCCCGCGGCATGATGCTGTACAAGGAAGAAGAGCTTGAGGAGCTCGTGCTGAGGGCCCATAAAGCCGGTCTGCAGCTGGCCATCCATGCCATAGGCGACCGTGCCGTAGAGGCTGTCTTGGACGTGTTCGAGAAAGCTCTCCAGAGGTACCCGTCGAAGAATCGCAGGCACAGGGTTGAGCATGGCTCGGTTCTGAATCCCCGGTTAATTCGAAGGATGAAACGGCTTGGGCTCATTGCCTCCGTTCAGCCTCACTTCGTCGCTTCTGACTTCTGGGTGGTTGACCGAGTGGGCAATACGCGTGCGCGTTGGGTATACCCCTTTAGGACGCTTATGCATGAAGGCCTTTCGATAGTGTCTGGCTCTGATTGCCCCGTCGAACCCATAAGCCCCGTTCTGGGCATCTGGGCAGCCGTCGCGAGGAAAAGCTTCCCGCAGGAAGGATTGACGGTCGAGGAAGCTCTGAGAACGTACACGTTGAACGCTGCTTACGCTTCTTTCGACGAGGAGAGGAGAGGAACCATTGAACCCGGCAAGCTCGCTGACCTGACGATTCTGTCAGGACAACTGCTGAGTGTTGCGTCAGATGACATCAGACTGATCAAGGCAGAAATGACCATCGTCGACGGCAAGATAGTCTACGCTAGGAACCATGCGACGATGCCTTAGCCGGTTTGACCTCGGCATTCCTGAAGAACGCGAAGTAGAACGAGCTGGCTATGAAATAGGCCACCGTCATGTATAGGAAAGGCGTAAAGTAATCGTTCCCCGTCATCAACGCGCCTGAGACCGAGGCGGTCACGGACCTGGGAATGTTATCAGACATGATCATCAAGCCGGCCATCGTTGCACGCTCTGGAGGCGTCACTGATTCCATCTGAAAAGTCGTTCCTACCGGACCCGCCATGTTCATCAGGGCCGTCCGCAGGATGTATGAACCGCCAGCCCACGCCAAGCTTGGAGAAAGAGACGTAAGCATGATGAAAGGCATTGAAAGGTATTCACACAGGACGACGATCTTGGCCTTTGTAAACTTTCTTGACAACGCCGGCGTCACAAGCGTGGCTATGCCCAGTGTTATGCTGCCGAGAGAAGAGATGAAGCCTATCTGCTCTTGCGTGGCATTATACCTGTCTTTGAAAAAGGGGTTGACAAGCGGTACTACGAACCCTGCGCCGAAGCCTATCAGCGCGGTTGGTATCATGAACTTGATTATGGTCCTTGAGCTTCTTATGTTCTTTAGACTTAGAAGGTCGGCCATTCTCTGCCCTTCCAACATTCTGCTCTGCCTCACAAAAAGGACAGGAAAGGCAGCAGCGAGAGATAACGCAATCGAGATCGCCAATGATAGTCTGTATCCAACTGACGAACCGTTCAATCCAGTCGCCAGCCCCTGCACCGCGTTGAACAAGTCTGGCATGAAACCGCCGATGAGGCTGCCGACAACGCTCATGATTATGCCCAACGTCGACTGAAAGCTGAACAGGTACGTGCGCTCCTCTGGACCACTGTTTTCTACCATAAAGGGTGCGGTTGCAACCGATGCGATCGTTCCGGTTAGACCTGAAGCAAGACTCGCCATCAGCAGGCTTGTCGGCTGCAAAATCAGAATTTGAGCGAAATTTATCAAATTGGCAGTCAGCCCTATCAGTATGGCCTTCTTGGGACCGATGCGCTCACAGAGCAGGCCGGCTAATAGCGCGATAAGACCGGTTGCGATGGCGCTTGCGGTGAACATGTTGCCGATGAAGTCTTTCTGGAAACCCACTTCTCGGAGGTAGTAATAGAATATTACTCCCCAGATACCTGAGCCCAGTCCTTGAAAAGCGGTGGCTATAAGAAAAAGTTTGGAATTGCGGCTGAAAGCGTTCAGGTGGTGAAAGTACTGACGGAGCCTAGAAGCAGATTGCAAGCTCTTTTCACCGGCGAGGTTCGATACCATAAACCGTTTATGCATAAATACCTTCTCACGATCGAAGGAGTTTATTTCCGCGTCCGCACAAGTGATCCGTGGTTGAGTACGACTTGAGCGCAAAGACTGCATTTAGAGAGATCGTTGAAGCATTACTTTGTTTGCCTAAACCCACGAGTGATGATCTTGGCCGCATCAAGATTCGTGTTGCAGGAAAATACCAGCTTGCAAGGATGCCCTCGAACGCTGACATAATAGCCCTGCTCCGGGCCAAAGAAAAGACGAAGCTTCTTCCCCTCTTGCGAAGAAAGGCAACACGCATGATCTCCGGAGTCACCGTGATAGCCGCGATGACAAAGCCCTATCCGTGCCCGCAGGCTGAACCCTGCGCCTACTGTCCAGGCGGCCCATCCTTAGGCGTTCCCCAGAGCTACACTGGCTTTGAACCGGCTGCGATGCGAGGCCTGCAGAACAGATTTGACCCTTACATGCAGGTTAAGAAGCGTATCGAACAATTGACCGCCATTGGGCACAAGGTTGACAAGGTCGAACTGATCATCATGGGCGGCACCTTTCCAGCCACTCCCATCGAATATCAAGAATGGTTCGTCCAACGCTGTCTGGATGCAATCACGGGCGAGAAATCCGCAAGCCTTGAACAGGCAGAGAAGAACGCGGAGAGGGCAAGAACCCGAAACGTGGGCATAACGGTCGAAACGCGTCCTGACTGGGCTAAGGAGGCCCACGTTGACCACATGCTCAGCATGGGCGTCACACGCGTAGAACTCGGGGTGCAAAACCCAGATGATCAGGTCTACGGTCTTGTGGGCCGAAACCACACCGTAAAGGATGTTGTCGAAGCCACGCGCATAATGAAGGACGCGGGGTTGAAGATAGTCTACCACATGATGCCTGGAATGCCTGGCTCCGACAGAGAAAAAGACCTGAGAGCTTTTAACATGATCTTCTCCGATCAGGATTTCAAGCCTGACATGATCAAGATCTACCCCTGTTTGGTCCTAAAGGGCACAAGAGCCTACGAGTGGTTCACTCAGGGCGTTTACAGACCATACACGACCGAGGAAGCCGCAAGCCTAATCGTGGAAATCAAGAAAGCCATTCCCTCATACACACGCATAATGCGCGTCCAACGCGATATTCCCGCAGGACTCATCAAAGCAGGAGTCAAACGGAGCGACCTGCGCGAAGTCGTCCACCAGAAACTATCGGAACAGGGCCTGCGATGCAGGTGCATACGCTGCAGAGAAGTAGGCCACCGCGTGGAAACGGTGAAAGCGAGAGTAGACCCAAAGAACGTCAAGGTTCAGACCGTAAGATACAAAGCGTCAGAAGGAGAAGAGACATTCATCTCGGCAGAATACCCCGAGACCGACCTGCTGATCGGCTACCTCAGGTTGCGCATCCCATCACGAAGGGCTCACAGACCAGAGATAAGGGCGGAGCCGTGTTCAATAGTGCGAGAGCTTCACGTTTATGGACCATTAGTGCCCGTGGGCAAACGCTTCGAAGACGCCTGGCAACATAAAGGGTACGGCAGCGCGCTCTTGGCCGAGGCAGAACGCATCACTAGAGAGGATTATGATTTAAAAAAGATCCTCGTCATAAGTGCTTTAGGAACCAAGCAGTATTACATGCGATTCGGCTATCGATATGACGGCGTCTACATGTCAAAATCGTTGGAGAACCGAAGATGAGTGGAAAAGATGAGAGTTCCGGCTACAGCAGAGAAGCTTTGAACATCCTGAAGAAAACCGCGGTGGGGATAGGTGACAGCGTGCGCATTTCAAGGAAAGGAAGAGTCTATGAGGGAATACTGATTCCCAGGTCCGAATACGGCGACGAGAAACACGTTGTCATAAAACTGAAAAGCGGCTACAACATAGGCGTACGCGTTGCCGAAGACACAAGGATCGAAAAGATTGGCGAGGGAGCCAAACCGGCTTTCAAGACACCTCCAGCCCCGGAGCAGAACCCAGCACTGCCGCGGGTGACGATAATAAGCACGGGAGGAACCATAGCGAGCCGTGTGGACTATAGGACCGGAGCAGTCCGTCCGGCCCTCTCGGCCAGCGACCTGTACAGCGTCGTCCCCGAACTGGCTGAGATAGCCCGCATAGATACGCAGATACTCTTCAGCCTCTTCAGCGAGAACATAACCCCCAAGCACTGGACAGAGATCTCCAGGGTCGTCGCCGAACAAATAAGCGCAGGAGCGGACGGCATCGTGATCGCGCACGGAACAGACACGATGGGCTACACGGCCGCTGCCCTAAGCTTCACCCTGCAGAACCTGCCGGTCCCAGTCATACTTGTAGGCGCACAACGCTCAGCAGACCGGCCGAGCTCAGACGCTGCAACAAACCTCATAGGCGCCGTGGCCGCCGCAACGACGGCTCCGTTTGCTATGGTGACACTTGCCTTCCACGAAACCCCTTCGGACACGGCGATAGTGCTCCATAAAGGAACGAAGGTCAGGAAGTGCCACACCAGCAGAAGAGACACGTTCAAGTCCGTGAACGCATCGCCACTAGCCAGAGTTACAGATCGAACGATAACCATGCTGACCAAGGATTACGAGAAGCGTGACCCCCAGAAAAAGCTCGTCTTGAAACCGGAATTTGACGAAAACGTCGCGCTTGTGAAATTCCATCCGGGCATGAGCCCGACCATGCTGGATTGGCACGTTGACAACGGATATAGGGGCATAATCCTTGAGGGAACCGGGCTGGGTCACGTCAGCAAGTACCTGTTCAAGCCCATACAGAAAGCCGTGGAACGAGGCATCATAGTCGCCATGACGTCTCAGTGCATCTGGGGACGCATCAACATGAACGTCTACGCCACTGGCCGCGACCTGCTCGCTCTCGGCGTCATCCCTCTGGAAGACATGATTCCCGAAACGGCCCTTGTCAAGCTCATGTGGGCCCTTGGACAGACGCGAGACGTTGAAAAGGCGAGGAAACTGCTCACGATGAACATCGTAGGTGAATATTCGCCGAGGACTCTTCTTGAAAGAACTGAAAACGAACAAGGAGGCCAGAACGATGTCAGGAGTTGATTATGAAGAAATAGGGTTGAAAGTTGGACTTGAAATCCACCAGCAACTGGACACGCGCGCCAAACTCTTCTGCCAGTGCAGGCCTGAACTCTTCAAGGGAGGCCCTGAGATCACCTTTCTCCGCGGACTCAGACCGACGCAGAGCGAACTGGGCCAGATAGACTCGGCAGCCTACTTCGAGTTCCAGAAAGGAGTGAGAATCCGATACGAGGCAAACTCGGAAACGTCCTGCCTAGTCGAAATGGACGAAGAGCCGCCTCACCCGCTCAACATCGAGGCCGTTGAGACCGTTCTCGCAGCGGCCCTCATGATGGGGGCCGAACCGGTCGATGAAATCCACGTGATGCGCAAGACCGTCATCGACGGTTCGAACACAACCGGCTTCCAACGAACCTGCGTGATAGCACTGAACGGCAAGATACAAGTGGGGCAAAAGACTGTTCCAATCCAGCACACGAGCCTCGAGGAAGACGCAGCAAGGAAGACGGGAGACGAACAGGGCAACGTCATACGCTATCGTATAGACAGGCTGGGCGTACCACTGATAGAGATCGCGACCGCACCCGTCATAAAATCGCCCAAAGAGGCGGGAGAGGTTGCGTTTGCCATCGGAAGAATCTTGCGGGCCACGGGGAAAGTCAAACGGGGGCTAGGCTCAATACGCCAAGATCTCAACATATCAATCCCGAAGGGCACGCTGATAGAGATCAAAGGAGTGCAGGAGCTCGAACTTGTCCCACTGGCTGTCGAGTATGAGGTCCAGCGCCAACTGAACCTCATAAAGATAAGCCAAGAGCTGAAGAAGAACTCGCTGAAAAATGGTGAATTGAAGGAGGATTTCGTCGACGTCACCGACGCCTTCAAACACACGAACTGCAAAGTCATTCGAAAGGCGCTTGAAGAAAAACAAAAGGTTCTGGCCGTAAGGCTTCCCAAGTTCAAAGGATTCTTGAAGTGGGAGCTACTTCCGAGCTTCCGACTCGGGACAGAAATGGCCGACAGAGCCAGGTTCTGGGGAAGAGTCGGCGGCATATTCCACACCGACGAGATGCCAGCATATGGCGTGACGCCGGAAGAGATCGAAGAGATCAGGGAGATCGTCAAGGCGGAAGAGGGGGACGCGGTGGTGTTCGTGGCCGACAGTCTCGACAACGCCAGAGATGCGTTGAGGGCGGTCGTCGAGAGGGCGCGAGAAGCACTTGAAGGCGTGCCAGCAGAGACTCGAGCAGCGAACCCAGATGGGACGACAAGGTACATGAGACCTCGCCCCGGGGCGGCAAGGATGTACCCGGAAACGGACATTCCGCCGATACAGATGACCGAAGAACGCTTGGAAAGGATAGGTTCCCACCTGCCGGAACTGCCTGAACAGAAGCTTGAAAGAGTTGCAAAGACCTACGAACTGAATCAGAAGCTGGCCAAGCAGATTCTGGATTCTGAGTATGGCGACCTTTTCGAAACGATAGCCACCGAAGGCGGTGTCTCGCCGACCATGGTCGCCGTGTTCTTGACTGAAACGCTGAAGGCCCTAAGGCGGGAAGGTGTTGATGTTGGTAGGGTTTCGGAGGATCAGATTCGAGAGATGTTCAAATCAATAGGCTCAGGAAGGCTGATGAAAGAATCTATCTCAGACGTGACCGTTTGGCTCTCGAAAAACGAGGGCAAAAACCTGCAAGAAGCCGTAGGCTCCCTTGGCCTGAAAGCAGTCTCAGGAGATGAACTAGAAACGGTGATCGAATGCGTGATAGCAGACAACCGAAAGCTGATTCAAGAGCGAGGCGAAGCAAGCTTCGGCATTCTCATGGGCATCATCATGAAGAAGCTGAGGGGCAAAGTGGAACCTGACCGAGTGAGCCACCTGTTAAGGAATAAACTAAAAGGTCCACAAGGATGATCTGCGACTCTCATCTGAGGCTATTCAGCGAGAAGACGGGAGAATCTAGGGACCGTATGCTTTCCCCGCAGTATGGACACATCTTGAACTCTGGCATCAGCGGCTTGCCGCACGCGTGGCACACGTTTGGTATTACGACGCTTTCCTGCATTTTCCTGAATTCACTTTTCAAGCTGCCCATGTCCGCCTTCATGTTTTCGATGCACTCCCTCAACGGTTGAATCTCCCTAGCCTCCGCTCTCACGTTGCAGACGAGATCCTTAAGCTGTGCAAGAGTCTCACTGCTGGCTTCCACCGTCTCATACATCGCATCGAGAACTTCGCTCTTACTGTCCACCACCTGAGTCTCAATGGTGGAATGTACCTTAGCATCTGAAAGCATCTTGTTAAGAAAAGTCTCCACTGGATTTTCGAAAGCTATCCCACACGTGACCCCCCAAAGTATGATCGTGCCGATCATGCTCATCCAAAAGTACATGAGGGGCTGTATGGTCTGCAACTGTCCGCCGAGGAAAGGATAAAGTTGAAGAAGCCTGATCGGGTTGCCGAAGACAAAGGCGAAGATTGCGTCAAGCAAGTGCATTAGAGCCACGAAGGTCAAGGAGCTGAACACCCAAACGGACAATCCTTTGCGAGCCACAGGCACACCACATGTTTTTCAGAGTGTTGCACCAGCATAATAGCATATCGTAATATTTAAGACGGTATTCCCGGCTCGGAATATATCAAAACAGTGACTCGCACAAGAAAACCATGCGGAAGGCCCAAAGAACCGGCGGGTGGAAGGCATGTTTCAGCCAGTCATCTACCTGGAAAACCACACTCAGCATGTCAGAACCTTTGCGGACGCTATCGTTCTTACAGGTTGTTACGATGGAATAAGATGAGACCTGCCCGCGATGAGCGATGTCTCGTAGACTCGAAAGCACCCCTTCCTTATTTTCTGTGGTTGCGCCGCCGTTGTCAACCTGTCCTCATATCTTCAAAGCCTGCTCAGCATGGCTTAGTCGAATCTACTCTTTTTTCCAGATGGTCAGTCAGCGAAGACATGGTAAGTGTCCGATAGCGATTCCCTGCCAGGTCTACTAGGAAACGTTGGAAGTTGGCTCGCTCGGAATAAGGCAGCTGCTTGAGATCATTCAGGAATTCCCTAGAATCGGAATAGTTTTCGTGGAGAGAAATAACCATCACTCCTTGAACTCCGCCAAACCCCTGCGAAGCCATGATCACGCTCGTTTTCTTTTCCCTGTCCAAGGCCATGCCGGCCTCAATAACCCGGTCATACTCCTGCGCGTTCAGACCTTCATTCCAGCTCATGAAAGTTACGGACATAATGGCAAATCCTATCTTGGCGAAATCAGGTATCATAGTGTACTCTCTGGCCACGCCGTCCTTCTCCAGTTTTCTGATGGTCCTGCCGACAGTGGGTTGAGAAACACCGAGCACTTTTGCAAGTTCCCTATCACTTCGGCGACTATTTCTCATGAGCTCAGCGACGACCCTCAACTCAACATCCTTCAAGACTCTCCACCCGCCTTCAACCCCTACCAATCACAGCGAAAGACAGGGTAAAAAAGCCTTCGACACAAATCCTCATGATCAAGCCGGTGAACACGGAAAAAGCAGGAGCAAACGTAAGTCCTAAAAGCAAAAGCCTCTCCTTTATACCGTGGGATATCATTGCAAAGAAAGACCACGAAAGAAAGACAGAACAGCTTCTTGCTAAGGGTCAGAATGGGCGATTACGAAGTCGAAATCAACGGCGGCCGAGACGAAGTCATGAAAACGATCCAGGAACTCCCCAGCCTCATCGCTAACGTCGGCAAGGCCTTTGAAGATGCCAGACCCAAGAGAGTGGCCACACTGACAGTCAAGACAGAAGCCCCAAAGAAAGAGGCGAGCAACGAAAATTACCCGAAGATTTCCCCAACGGAAGACTGCGAAGAAGCGATAATAAAGATCCTGCATACTGACTGGGGAAAATGGCGCCCCCGCACGATCGACGAGCTCAGAGATGCGTTAGAAGCCAACGGACAGAGTCGCGCTGCACGTGCGCTAACCACGGCGCTGAGTGGACTCGTCAAGAAAGGAGCGATCAGACGCTGGAACACTGACGCAGGCTTCGTCTACATCCTCGTCGAAAAAGAAACTCTAGGCATCAAAGGAGAATAGGAAATGAAGAAGATAGAAGCCACAATAAAGACCCCATTCGGCGAAATCGTAATTGAAGGCGAAAACCCGCAAGAAATCCTGGACGTGCTCTCCGCGTTTCCCCAGGATTTCATGGAGAAGGTCTCGGATTTTGTTTCAACTCGAGTCGTACCCTCCGGAGCCCAACTCAAGGGCATACTCGAATCAACCACCGAAGGCCCAGTCATAATAGCCCGAGAAAACCTAACACACTATGAAGCAATCGGCCTAACGCTCTACGCCTCAGAAGAGAAAAAGAATACCGGAGCACAAATCACGAAACTCCTAGAATCAAGCGGAATAAAGTGCATGGTTCCAGCCAGACTGAATGAGATGACCAAGAGAGGACAAGTCTTCAAACCCGACCCTAACAGACCAGAGTTCAAGCTGACAATGCAAGGTGAAAGATGGATAGAAGACGACGTCATAGCCAAACTCAGAGGCAGAATGGCTTGACGAGCCAAGCCGATGTCATAAGGGTCCAAATCAAGTACAAGGACGTAGAGAAGACCTTCACAGGAAACATAGATGAAGTCTGGCTGTCCATCAACAAGCTCTTTCGCGATTTCATTCCCACTCTTGAAATCGCAAACAGGCTGATGCTGAAGGTTGATCTGCAAAAACTCACAGAAGACTGCGCAGGTATAATCGCCTTCTCGAAGGAAGGCCCCGCTTTACTAGTTCCCAGAAGCAAACTGACCGACAACGAAGCCTTGGGACTCTGGCTTCTGGCAAACTACGTAGGGTGCCAGTTGGGGATTTTGGAAAGCGACGCTGTCTTAAAGGAGGAACTCCAAATGAGGCTCGGAAAGGACGCAAAAATAACAAGCACAAGACTGGGCGAGCTCTTGAAGAACGAAATTTGCGCGAAGACCACAGATGAAAAATACAGAATCACGACTTTCGGCATCGTGCAAATTCAAAAAGAGACCCTTCCGAAAATCAAAGCAAAGGTCGGAATCTAACTCTCCTTTTCAGAGCTTTTCCCCACAGGCAACAAGGTTGTCCTGAGGCCTGCTACAAACTCGCCTCTAGTTCTTCGATTGTCTTCTTGACCATAGAAAGAGATGCGCGCGCGCTAAGACACACTAATAACAGCCAAAAACTTCGGACAATAAAACCCATTGAATCTCAACATTTCTTCTTGCAGGCCAACAAGTGGCATAGCTTGACAAAGAGCCTAGTGCGTGCTTGGTTTGTCCCAGTTGCTTTCTTCGGATGGCTCTTCCTTTTTTGATCCTGATGCCTTTCCGAAGTATGCTCTGACGCTTTGAGTCGTCAGGTAGACTAGCGCTATTATGTTGATGAGCATGATTATGATCCCGTTCTGCAAGTCTAAGAAGCTGAGGAAGAGGCCGACGAAAACCCCGATTGCAGAGAATACGCAGCACAGCGTCCATGCCCAATCGCTTCCGTTCCACAGACCACTCGCGACTGCAAGATAGAGAAATCCAATAATGACGATTATTACTGCCCACACTAGGAGTAAGATCGAGAAGACGCCGGAAGGACCGCTTAATCTCCAGCCTTCATCAAGTCTCCAGTTCCCAATGACAATAGATGCACCGAGTGCCAAAATGAGTAGGCCGCTGATGACTTCAAGAACTGCGAGTATCGCCACTCCTAATGGTCTATGCGACACGCACCTTTCCCCTAGCTTCGAACTGCCTGCTCACCACATATTTATTATTTACGATTGAAGCGCGCGCGCCGATCTGGTGTTATGCGGCTTCAAGGTTCAAATTTACTAAACTGCTTCAGAAGCAAACTCACGTTTCCCAAAGATCAAAAGTAACGGCCTTCAGAACTGATTGTCCGACTTTCAAATCAACCACCTTGTGCGAAACATGTTGTCGCAATTCCTTTTCAACAGTTTCGCCCGGGTCGCTCCAAAACTTCATGGAGGTCTTTTCTGCGCGTACTGGTACCTGCGCGGTTTTCCTTCCCTAGTCAATATCCCATCTTTGACCAGGTCTATCAGAGCATGAGCCACCGCAGTCCGATCGTAGTGAAAACCTCGCCTGGCCAGCTCGCTGTGAACCTCGCTCAAGCCTTTGGCAGTTGAGAACCATCCTTCGTTCCAGAGTTTTTGGATTACCCCCTTGCATGTTTCGGCTCTCGGCGGTGGAGCGGTTCTCTCGGTTATCATTTGTGTTTCTTTTAGCCTCTCGGTTATCGTCGAGAGGATCTTGGCGACCGTGGTTTGCAGTTGGTCTTCTTGGCATTCTATTTCGAATTCTACATCCCCTATTTTCATTTTTACTCGTACTGGCGGCTTCGTCTCGGTCTCGGTCAATGTTTCACCTTATTGCTATTGTATTGTGCATCTTGTTCATGCACAACACTTAAATACTCAACTACCCAATTCTTGGCTATTGGTGAATCAAGGTGATTGAACAATACACTATTGCAGCAACACCAAAATATAACTTTCCACCACCGACCATAGACACAGCAATACCGCAACGCTTCCTAGAACAAAGCATAAGCTCACTCAGACATACGCAAAACCAGCCTTTTCAACTAAACCAACAAGACTTTCAACAAGTCGCCAACGGGCATCTATATTCAGATACGTTACAGCTCAGAATGCAGCCGATTCTGCTGAGGCCGATCCATGAAGAAACCACCATGGCCGCATGCGACACTTCGACCATAAAAATCGGCGAAACAAGCACAGGCATGCTGATAGCCGTCCGCGGCGCAAGCGTTTGGAAAAAGCATAAAAAATACACGTACAACAGACTTGGGCCATTCATCTTCCATATAACAGAAGAAAACAAGAATGAAGTGTATTACGCGTTACAGGGAGCCTACTTCGTCTCAGAGTGCGGACGGAGTCGCTTTGGCTCGGTCAATCTTCTGCAGAACCCGACTCGCTTAGCGACTCTGCTCGAAAGATGGCTACAGGCTACGCTGTCAACAACGATGAGTGACGGGCTCGTTCTCTTTGACGGCTCATTGACGGCCGGAGCAGACACTCCTGTCGATCAGTTAAAGGCGATTCTATCAAGCGCGAGAAAATCCAAAAACATCGTTTTGGCCTTTTCGAAAATGACGAACCTTCGAATTAATGGATGCTTAATAACTGACGTGACGGTTCAGCAGAGAGCCCCTTATCTGCTTGAAACAAGCGGCTTGAGACTCAAACCCCCGATGGTTCTGCTCGGAGACATCTATGTTGCCAGACTATCTCACGAGAACTACGCGTTCAGATTAGACATTGATAAGGAGAACACTCACGAGCGACGCATTGAGGCCCTCGAAAAACTCGTTGGAAACGATGTGCTCTCACAGGGTTATCCTGAGACTCTCAGACTTGCTCACATTCTCTGCACTTTCACGGCGAATGAGGTCATAGCTATGCAACATTTTGTTGCGCGCAAATGCGGGTTAAGGATCATCACTAGACCCGATATGCATCGGCTTCTCTTCGGCCCATTCGGCAGAGGTGAATCTTACTCATGAAGCTGTACAAGAAAGAGGGTAACATCCTGCAGATCCTGAGTTTCCCAAACGAGACAGCCGAGAAGGGTGATTATCTGCTTGTCGAGGACTTCGAGGCAAGAAAGGCATTGATAGCACAAGTGATTGACGTACAGTTCGCCAGTGTCCCAGGAGTCTTGGAAGAGCTTCTCCGAAGCCTCCCCGACGGCGGGGAACTCGTACAGGGTCAGGATTTTGACCCTTTGGAGATTGCGCCTCACATCACGTACATTCAGGATGCAAGCCTGCTGATCTGCAAGATTCGTGCCACGGTGGAGAACGAGAATCTGAGCCCAAGCAGTTCGTGGCTTCCATCCAGATCTCAATCAACCATAAAGAAACTCCCACTCCCAACGCTGCTGAAACTGGCCAAGATTGAGGGGAAACTGCCCATAACCATAGGTGGAACGAGAGATTCTTCACTGCTGACGATTGATGCATCACACCTCGACGGCAGGCTTAACATAATCACAGGCAAGAAGGAAACGGGGAAGTCTCACTTGTCCAAGCTGCTCATGACAAACCTGGTCGGGTACAAAGCGACAGTCGTCGTTTTTGATCTGAACGGCGAGTACGTGAGCCTGGGAATTACCGGCGACGGGAAGAGGAATGCGCAATATGACAAGATCCACGTTCTGACACCAGGCCAAAACTTCAAAGTGGCCCTCAAACAGGTAAACCTGCATGTCTTGCTGGGAATTCTTATCCATGCGCTGCATCTGCCTGGAACGTCTGCCCGTGAGTTCAGGCGCATTTGGCAGTCGCTGAAGGAAAAAGACATGCTTACCCTGCACGAGTTAGGCGAAGTCATTCGGAACTGGAACTGCAACCAGCACGTTCGTGACGCGTTGTCTTCACGATATCACGCCTTGATCAATTCTGGCTTCTTCACGGACAACTCGTGTGAGGCAACGCTGTTAGAGGACAGCTTCTTCAAGACGAAAGATTATGGCGGCGCCATAGTGGTAAACCTGAAGAACACGTCAGCAATGGACCGTCAGATAATTGTTGAATACGTTTTAGGAAGGATTGTTGAGCAGTTGACAAGCTGGAAGCTCAAGGCGACTTTTCTTTTCGCTGAAGAGGCCCACTTGTACCTGCGGGAAACATACTGGGACGACATCGTCACCCGGATGAGGCATTTTGGGATTTTCACCACGTTTATAACTAATCAGCCCGACACCATCAAAGAGAATATTTACCGACAGGCTGACAACATTTTCCTGTTCAACTTCATGAACGAGCATGACTTGGACGTTGTTTCGAGAGCAGCCCGCGTTGACGCAGAAACAGTCAGATCCATCGCCAGAGACCTGCCCCCGCATCACTGCCTCACTCTCGGGAAAGTCGTTAAAGATTTTCCGATAGTCGTCAAGGTCAAGGCCATAGACGTCAAGACCATGGGGGAAACGAGGCTCTTCTTCAAGGACATGAACTGAATGCCTCTATCTTCTGCCTGTTTCTCTTGAAAAACGCCCTGAAGGTTCCAGTCAGATCATACGTTTCCACCTGATCAAAGGGCACCCACCTGAGTTCCTCAGCGTCGCTGGAAGCCTTGAGCGTGCCGCCCTTGAGCCTCACAAAATAGTCTATTATGACAAAATGGTACTTTACGTCGCCGTTTTCATCCTTGGTTACGCTGCTGACAACATCGATGTGTTCAGGCTTCTCAACCTGCAACCCGGTTTCCTCGTTGACTTCCCTGACGACCGTCTCCTCCACGTCTTCGCCTAGCTCCACGAGACCGCCTGGAATGCTCCACTTCCCCCTTCCCGGCTCATTCTTCCTCTTTTCAAGCAGAATCTTGTCAGAACAGGCTAGAACGGCCCCGACCCCTACGAGTGGCTGTTTAGGGTAGAGTCTCATCAAGGTGGAAGCCTCAGCGATAGGATTGGGTCTACTCGTATCTTAAGGCTTCTACAGGTTTGAGTCTCGATGCTCGCCAAGCTGGACAAAGCGCAAAGACTGCGCTGACTCCCACGCCGAAGACCAAGGCCAGCACGGCCACTGTCGGAGTCAGAAGCGGGGTTATGGTAACTCCGCCTATCGCTGCAGATCGGTTACTGCCGAATACGCCGGCTCCTCCTCCGCGGAAGACTAGCGCAACGATATTTGCCAAGACCCAACCAGAGGCTATGCCGACGCGCGCTCGGAAAAAAGGAAATTCAGCCTAGTCTATCAGCGTCCCTTGACAGTTGCCTTTTGTAGCCATCAGAATGTTCTCAGGCTTGAACCCGTTTACAACTGCAACCTTCACCCGGGCACGGATCAGAATTCTCACAGCCTCCGGATCGATGATCTGATGTATTCCTGCCTCGTGTTTATCTTTGGAGAATACCTTTGCCAGATCTTCGAACCTCAAATGGTTCAGCTTCACGGCATCCTTATGCTTCTTCGGATCCTTGTCGTAGACACCGTCCTGATCGGTGCCCTTCACTAGCAAATCAGCCTTCAAAGCCTCTGCAATCAGCGCTGCAACAGCATCGGTGGTCATGCCCGGTTTCAAACCGCCCATAACAGGTATCCGGCCTTTCCGCGAGCATTTTACGGCTTCCTCAATCGTTATCGGAACGGCGTCACAGGCTGCCTCCCCAAGCTTCTCTACAAACACCATGGCTAAAACCCTTGAAACCGCTATGGCGACGCGGTCTTGTGATTCTTCGCTCAGTCCTAGATCCCTTACAACTTCTATGAAATCCCTAGCTAGGTTACCGCCGCCGACGACCACTGCCACCTCATGACCTTCAGTTCTCAAGTCCTTCAGAAGCCGAGCGTATTCTGCAATCAGCGTGGGATCAACAGGCGAGGCCACGACGGACCCTCCTATTCTGAGCACGACGCGCATGAACCGCATCCTCTGTGACGAATATGCGAGTGTTTCTAGTATAATGCTTTTTACAGAAAGTTGTCTAGGCCAGGTTGGTCCGCCTTGCTTCCTTCGCGAACAGCTATCGAGTCTCCGAGAGTTATCCGCATTCGATCTCTAGCCGCAACTGTTGGGACCTTTGTCCGTTCTTGGATTAGCTTTGCTTCCTTCTCTGGTCCCCTCATTAGCATCTGCATCCCAAGGTGTGTCAGAACTGCCTGCTCCGGCCGCGATTCTTCGACAATTCTTATCGCATCATCCGTGGTCATATGTCCCTTCCAAGGTTTTCCGGCAGGCCGCATTACGCATAGTATGAGAAGCCTAACGCCCTCGTAATACTTACCTATGCCCTCGAAATACTCCGTGTCGCTCGTGTAAGCGAAGTCTCCCAACCCTGAAGATCCAAATCTGAAGCCGACCGCTTCAGGATCTGTGTGTCTCGTCTCAGTCACCGAAACGTCAATGCCGCCTAGCCGAAGCTTCGTGCCGGGCACCGCTTCGATCGTGTCCCGGGTCATCTGCTGGTGATACTTTGAAATTGAAGGACCGCAGGCATTGCTCCCGCGAATAACGCTCTTGTCTGCTACCAAAGTGCCGTGCTTCCGCGTCATGCCATGAGTCATCGCTTCAATCAATACTTCAGCATCCGTATAATGGTCTGGATGACAGTGAGACACAAGAACCGCATCAAGCTTCTCAGGACTCAAGCCTTCAGTGATAGAATAAACCAAGGCTCCCGGTCCCGGATCAAGATGCATGTTCAGACCCTTGCTCAGAACTCTAATTCCGGCCGTGCGCCGCTTCTGAGTCATAGTCACGAACCGTCCTCCGCCACTTCCAAGAATGACTATCTCAATTTTGGAGACCAAAAGCTTCCACCGCTGAGATAACCCACGCACGCGTCAACCTTGTTCAATTAGAAAACGAGAAAACCTTTTAACGTTACCTAAGAACAGCCCAACATGATGAACCATAATCCAAGCATATCTCGACAACATGCAACCAGAAAAATCTATGATTAACCCATTTGGACTCTGTCAGTTAGTCCGCATGCTACTTGGCAAACAGGAATCCTACCGCGACGCCTATAAGGAATGCTACGGAAGAATAGGGGAGGACGTTGAGCCATCCGTGTCCGAGGTCGTAGAGCTTGGGAAGAATCTTCATGGCCTCTGCGAAGAGGCCGCTGAAGGTCAAGCTCAGTATACCGGTCGCGACGAGGACTATAATGAGTGCAACAACTAGAACCATAAGCTTCAAAGTTTTCTTAATCACGGCGCCCACTAGCAAGCCTATGATGAACGGCAGGACAACTGGAATTATCCAGGCGATTTCAGGTGGGATTGACATGTTTTTCCTAGAGCCTCGGCGCTTTCTTTCTAGTGCAGCTTCGGAAAACCTTGTATATATAATTTCTGCCGCATGACTCTTACACTTGTGAGAGACTCAGCGTTGCAGAGAAGACTTAGTATTATGTCGACATATTCAACAATCATCCGAATGTTGAAGGTTTGGTAACCCATGAACCTAGAAGACAAGAAGAACGCGCTTGAAACACCTCTCAGTCCGCTTGAGGCAACGCCTGGGAATAGCCGTTGCGCTCTCAGTGTTCCCGAGCCGAGTCTCTCGGACGAACCGCTGGCAGGGTTGGACCCTAAGCCGCTTCATGGTGCCTTGTATTTCATCGACGAGTTTCAGCACGCGCTCGAAGAACCGCGGGAAGCGATCTGCTGAAGCGGCTGAAGTCCTGCCGTTTTGAATCATACCAAGTTTATTACCAGAGGAACTCCTTGTCTTAGCTGACATGTCTTCGGCTGATATCGCGGTTCAAGTCTTTCGAACGCTTAACAATGAAGACTTTAGGGTTCTTCAAGCCATCGAAACAGCGATGAGCCAGCATGAATTCGTTCCCAGGGAAATGATCGCCAAATTCACAAAATTCGACTTGGACAGAGACACGGACTTCATACTGAACCGCCTGAGTAAGCAGGGCTTGATCTACAGCATCAGGGGAGCCTACCATGGGTTTACGCTGAACTACGCTGGTTATGATTGCCTAGCGATAAACGGACTCGTCAAGGCCGACGTGCTTGAAGCCTTTGGGAAATCTCTAGGAGTCGGAAAAGAAGCGGACGTGTACGACGCGTTAACCCCGGAGAAAAAGCGGGTGGCCGTGAAGTTCCAGAGGCTGGGCAGAATTAGCTTCCGTCAAACCCAAAGAAAAAGAGGCTACGCCAAACAGCATGCTGGATGGCTCTTCCAATCGAGACTAGCAGCAGAGAAGGAGATGCGGGCCCTACGGCTTCTTCACCCGAATGGCGTCGCCGTCCCCGAACCGATAAGCCAGAACCGCCACGTGATAGTCATGGGAATGATCGAAGGAGCAGAACTCGCTGAACTGAGAAAGATCACAAAGCCAGAGAGAACCCTCAAAGAGATACTGCGAAACGTCAGGAAAGCCTATTTGAAGGCGGGAGTAATACATGCAGACCTGAGCGAGTACAACATCATCATAAGGCCCGACGGGCACATACTCATAATCGATTGGCCGCAATACGTTCTAAAGGAACATCCAAACGCTGAACAGTTGCTGGCGCGGGACTTGAGGAACGTGCTTCAGTACTTCAATCGCAAGCGCATGCTTAGAGCCAGCTCTGAGGAAGCACTAGACTACGTAACCGGAAAAAGAAAGACTCTGCCTGTTCAGGCGGGTTCCAACGCTATATAGAGTATATTGTTTCCTCGAAGCAACACGTTGCCGTAGTTAGTCATCAGCTGATCCTCCTTGCACTCAGTTGCGCCTTCCAGAAGTATGTTCATGTGCCCATCACACTTTATCATCTTACCCTTATACTCACACCCGTTCTTCAGCATGACTGAGAGATTGGCGTTCAATTGTTTGATCAGCACATTCAACGGCTTCTTGCTAGGCTCCATGCACACACCCTAATTTCACAGTATATCCTATCCACAACGTTACTGACTATAAAAGTTTTATGAATGGCAATCTGGAAAAGGAGCTTCTTATCATCACTTGGGCCTCATTATTCCACAGGCGCCTCGAAGAAAACACGTATTGCTCGGAGGATCGAATTTGAGTTTCTTGAGAAGATGCGACTTTTCATCCGCGCAAGACTTAAGTGACCACGCGCACTCCAACAAAGTGATGCTGAGAATGAAGATAGTAGTCGTGGACCACGTCTTCCTGGAAAAAGAACACCTCGAGAGATTACGTTCGCTCGGTGATCTCGAAGTCTTCGATGAGCCGCCAGAGACGCTTGACGAATTGAAAAGAAGAACGGAGGCAGCCGACGTAGTCGTAGTTGGTTGGACCGACTTGACCAGAGAGGTCATCAGTTCCTCCAAGAAACTCAAGATGATTTCTGTTTGGGCTACTACCTGTCACTACGTGGACCTCAAGGCAGCGGCTGAAAAGGGAATTGTAGTCACTCATGTTCCCGGCTATGCGACGGAAGCCGTCGCTGAACACACTTTCGCTTTGTTGTTGGCAGCGACCAGAAGATTGCTGCTGGCTGATCAACATGTTAGGAAAGGTGGCTTCGATTGGAGGCCCTTTGGAGGTGTCGAATTACAAGGGAAGACTCTTGGCGTAATCGGTACAGGATCAATCGGGTGTCGAGTGGCGGAAATAGCCAGAGCCTTCGGGATGCGGGTTCTGGCCTATGACAAATACCCGAACGTGAAGAGAGCTGAGCAGATTGGAATACAGTACGTTGATCTTCGAACGCTTCTGAACGGAAGTGACTTCATGACCATACACGTCACTTTGACGTCTGAGACAGAGGGTCTAATCGGAAAGAAGGAGATGGACGACATGAAAAGCGGCGCTGTGATAATCAACACATCCCAGGGTAGGATAATAAATGAGAAAGCCTTGGTTGACACCCTGAGATCAGGCAGAGTATCTTTCGCAGGTCTGGACGTCTTCTCTGATGAACCTCCAGCCAAAGACAACCCGCTGTTTAAACTTGACAATACGATACTCTCTCCTCACATCGGGTTTCACACCGTTGAAGCGGCGAGAAGATGCACAGAAATCTGCATCGACAACGTGGTAAAGTTCTTGGAGGGACATACTCAGAACATCTGCTAGGATGGAATCAGGATCGACAATCGATGGTGAGTTGAATTGTACCTGACCAGCGAAGAAGAGCGAATACTCAAGGGTGAATTCGGAGAAGGAACACAGAAGGCACTGGAACTGCTCGTGACGATTGGAGACGCATACGACGCTGAAAAAATGATTCCCATAACACGCGCTCATGCCGCTTCAAGCGGCCAGGAAGGAGACCTGTATTTTGTCGAGCTTCTAGCGAATGGAGGTGCACACTGCAAAGTGCCCACGACCACAAATCCGGTTTATGACACTGAGTATTTCGATAAGCTGTTCGCAGCCCCGAGGGATGAGGCGGAAGTCGCCCGGAGAGTCATGGAAGCCTACGAGCGAGTCGGCGCGATTCTGAGCTGGAGCTGCCTACCATACTTGGCAGAGAACATTCCTCTTTTCGGGGAAACCGTCGCGTTCTCCGAGTCAAGCGCCACACCTTACGTGAATTCGGTAATTGGGGCCCGCACGAACCGTGAGGCCGCGCAGAGCGCGCTGGCCTCAGGAGTCATAGGCAAGACTCCCAAGTATGGACTGCACATCAAAGAAAACCGCAGAGCTACATGCCTGGTCAAGGTTGAAACGGACCTGAAAGACGAGTTTGACTACGGGCTTTTGGGATACTATGTGGGCAAACAAGTCGGATATGGGATCCCTGCACTTACTGGAATAACGAGGCGTCCGAACACTGAAGAACTCATAAACTTCTGTGCGATGTCCAACACTACCGGGGCAATATCGATGTTCTATATTCCAGGGTTCACGGTTGAAGCGGCAACGGTCGAGGAAGCGTTTCAAGGAGCCGTTTCGGAGGACATGGTCAGCGTGACCAGGCGTGAGCTGGATCAGGTTTATGAAGAGCTTCAAACGACAAGCGATAGGATGGACTTCGTCATGCTCGGATGCCCCCATTACACCTTGAAGCAACTGGAGAACGTGGCTAGGCTCTTGAGTGGAAAAAAGATACGCGAAGACGTGGCTTTCTGGGTGTGCACGTCAGCCACGACCAGGATGTTAGCTGAAAGAAACGGCTACGTGAAGACCATAGAGAAAGCAGGCGGGCACGTTGTAGTGGACACTTGCATCGACGAGCCATGCTGGATAGCGTATAAGGAAAAAGTTGGCATGACAGACTCTCCCAAATGTGCCTACTACAGGAGATTCAAAGATGTCAGGGTAGCATCGCTGCAAGATTGCGTTGAAGCTGCTGTGCAGGGGAAATAGGAATGAAGGATCCGGAAATGGTGTTAAAGTGTCACAGAATCACAAACGGCCACAGAGAAGGGGAAGCTCTAGTATCCCGTGAACCGATCTGCTTCTACCTCATAGATCCTAAAACAGGCATAGTAAGAGAGAAAAACCATGAACTGATGGGAAAGAACGTTGCAGACAAAGTGTTAGTATTTCCTTCAGGAAAGGCCAGTTCGGTGGTCCAGATAGACGGTCTCTTCAAGCTGGCAATGCACAAGGTCGCTCCCAAAGCAATGATAGTCAAGGATGTCGAAACGGTGCTTATCGTCAGCGCGTTTATTGCGGAGGTTCCGCTCGTAGACAGGTTGGAAAAGAATCCGTTTGAAGTCATACACGATGGCGACCTGGTTGAAGTAAACGCGGAAGAGGGCCTAGTCAAGATAAAGAAGCAAGGAGACTAGAGGATTAGTCGTAGAATGCAGATTTCCGCGTCTATCCTGTCTTTTCAGTTCAGGCGTTCGCAAGGTCGGTCAACGAATACTGATTCTTGCCGCAATTGCGAGAATCGCTTATTTCGCGATCTGACCGGGGCAAAAGCTCAGTGACGAAAAGAGTTTTACCCCAGCGCAGACAAAGATCTCCCAGGGGCTTAGAGTTGGCATCCGACTTTCACGTGCAGCTTGCAGAAGCATTAGACAGGCTTCCCAACGGCTTTCCGAGAACGCCTTCTGGGGTTGGACTTGCGATCTTGAGGAAGATTTTCTCGCCTGAAGAAGCCTCTCTTGCGAGTCGGTTGTCAGGAAAAATGGAGCCAGTTGATATGATAGCCAGGCGAGTGGGACTTTCTGTTGGAGACGCTGAAGCAAAGCTAACCGCTATGGCGAAGCGAGGCGTATTATGGTCTGATAAGCACGATGGGAAGCGATGCTTCAGGTTAGCGCCTTTTGTCGTCGGGATCTACGAGGCGCAAGTGGGCAGCATGGATCATGAGCTTGCTCACCTGGTCGAGGATTACATGATGCATGGGGGAGCGGCCGGAATCATGGGCCCTGAGCCCGCTCTGCATCGAGTGGTTCCTGCACAAAAGGCGGTCAAGTCCGAGTGGATACTTCCGTATGATGATGTTCGAGCCATTCTCTTGCATTCCAAAACGTTTCGGCTGGCTGATTGTGTGTGCAGAGTGCAGCAGGACCACGTTGGCCGCAGGTGCAGCTTCCCTGTGAGAACATGCTTGAGCTTCTCGTCAGTCGAGGGACGACCGACGCCCTATGATATTTCGAAGGAAGAGGCTTTGGCGTTTCTGCTGAATGCTGAGGAAATTGGGCTTGTCCACACGGTCAGTAACGTGATGAAGGGAGTCGGCTACGTGTGCAACTGCTGCGGGTGTTGTTGTGGCATACTCCGAGGAGTCAACGAGTGGGGCATCGAGAACTCGGGGGCTCATCCCAATTACTACGCCGTCATTGATTCTGACGAGTGTTTGAACTGTGGAACCTGCAGGAAAAGATGCCAAGTCCATGCTATCTCTGAGCAGAATGGCGTTTCCACTGTGGATCGCAAGAGGTGCATCGGATGTGGCCTATGCGTAACAGGGTGCCCAAACGGCGCTGCGAGACTGCAACGAAAGCCAGACGACCAGACAGTCCATCCGCCAACGGATTTTGCCATGTGGGAACGTGAGCGGCTGAGCAACCGCGGTCTGAGTCAATACAAGGCGTGATGAATGCTGTGAGGTCGGCCGGTTGAAAAGCTGGGGAGTCTAGGCCTTGCTCTCCAAGAATCTTTTGATTCTGTTTATCCCCTCTTTGAGCTGTTCACAAGAGATAGAATAGGACATCCTCAGATGCCCCTCACCCGCTTTTCCGAAGCCTGACCCGGGTGCTGTTGCCACTCCAGCCTCCTTCAATAGATCCGATGCGAAAACCTCGTCTGATTTTTCGAAGCTTGAAAAATCTGGAAAAACGTAGAATGCTCCTTTAGGCCTGATATGGGGAACTGATTTCATGCCCTCAAGTCCCTGGAGCATTAGTTGCCTCCTTCTGTCGTACTCTGTCACCATTTGGCGGACGCAATCCTGCGGCCCGGTCAAGGCGGCAAACGCTGCCTTTTGCGAGATTGAGTTCGGACACAGGACCGCATAGTAGTGCAAGTTGCGCAGGGTAGCCGAGAGTTTCTTTCCCGCCACCGCGTATCCGATCCTCCATCCTGTCATGGCGTATGCCTTTGAGAAACCGTTCACCGTGATCGCTCTATCTTCCATTCCGGGTAATGAGCCTATGCTTATGTGTCGAGTACCATCGTAGATTATTTTCTCGTATATCTCGTCTGCGAAAACTATCAGATTATGTCTTCGAGCCACATCGGCTATGGCCTGGAGATCCTGCTTTGAGTACACATGCCCTGTAGGATTCGATGGATTGCACATCCAGATCATCCTGGTCCCGCTCGTTACCGTTCTTTCTAGCGCTTCTGCCTCTATTCTGTAGTTTTCTTTCTCACCGACTCTAAACGAAACGGGTCTTGCTTCTGCGATCAGAGTGTCCTCAAAGCATGCGGGGTAGTACGGGTCGAGGATCAGGGCTTCATCGCCTGAATTCAGAAAACCCAAAGCAGCGATCAGCATGGCCTCCTGAGATCCAGAAGTCACGGTGACGTCTGTTTCGGGATCAGCATCGATTCCGTTGTCTCTCTCAAGCTTTTCGGCAATTGCCTGACGCAGCTCCGCAGTCCCGTCGATCTCCGTATAATGCGTGAAACCCCTTTCAGCAGCCTTCACGGCTGCTTCTACGATGTGGCTCGGCGTTGCAAAGTCGGGCTCACCCTGCTCCAAATGAACGACGTTCTTCATCCCTGCTGACAGCTCGAGCATTCTCCGAATCGCCGAAGGTTTTATTGCTTTTACCCTGTCTGAACTTTCAAACAATTCTTTCAGCCGCCTTTCCTGTGCAATCCGGCCTCGCATGCATAATCGCCGTCAAAGTCATATAAGATTTGACACAGGATTATTGCTCTGACAAGCTTTCAAGAGGTATGTTACATGGTGAACAGCCTAGCAAATCATTTCCGCGATCTTGCCAGATTAGCCGTGGAAGGATTTGTTGGAGTTGATCTGCCGTTTTAGGTTGAAACCAGCCCAAATAACACCTACCGCCGTCGGGTTTTTTCATCTGAGCTGAATTCTCTCGTACGCTGTAGAGCCCGAATCCTTCGAAGAATGCTTGTCCGATGGTTGAATGCACGCTTGATTTCCGAGCCGAATCAGCTTAAGTGGGGATCACTTCACTGTCTGCCTTGAAAACTGCCCGCGTGAAGAAGCAGTGGACGAGTCACTTTGGAGAAAAACAAGGCTAATCCGCCTTAATTCTTGCCCAAAAGAGACTTGGTCGGGCGGGCAGGATTTGGACCTGCGACAGTCCGGTTTCTACGTGTACGCCTGGTAGGCTGGGTGACACCAACCACGGGTAGGCATCTACAGCATCTTCGCCGGCTAGGGCTACTAGCCCGCTCGGAAGCTCTGCCAGGCTGAGCTACCGCCCGACCAGAACTCCTAGAATGATAGAAACGGATTTATGCGTTACGCATTTACCTTCAATGTTTGGTACTTCCATTCTACTTCTTTTTTTCGGTGATTCTCTTTCCAGCTGTTTTGGCGCTTCATGTGATTGGACGAACCAGGAATCCTCTCTTAATAGCCTAGATCCGAAAGAGTCCGTGCTTTTTTGTAAGGCTTGAATCTGCAACCAATGGTTTGCCTTCTTAGGAGCAAATGGGGAATGTGCGTCGAAGCTGTAAAAACCAAGGTTAAGCCATTAGTTCTTCAGTTTTTCCATCGAATACGTGGATCTTTTCCTCATTTAGAACAATCCAGGCAGGCTGGCCGACTTTCACGTCTTCAGCTGGCGTCGTTACTACCACGATTGAATATTCGCCGACCGTGAGATGGATATGGATTTCCCTTCCTATTGACTCGAGCATTTCCACTTTTGCTTCTATTGTGTTTTCTTGATATCTCCCGGTTAGCACGATGTCTTCCGGTCTGATACCCAGCACGACTTCTGATGCTTGTGTCTCCTTCAGTTTCTCTTGCGTCCAATTAGGCAGTTCAAACGTTGCGACTCCCAGGTCTACTACCAAGTTCCCATTTTTCTTCACAAGCTTACCGTTGAGCATGTTCATCGGAGGGCTTCCGATGAAGCCTGCCACAAACGTGTTTTTAGGAGCATCATATAGTTCTGTGGGTGCTGCAACTTGCTGTAAGATACCGTCTTTCAAAACGGCCACTCTGTCTCCGAGGCACATGGCTTCAACTTGGTCATGGGTCACGTAGACCGTCGTCGTTCCAAGCTTCTGATGTAGCTTTTTCAATTCAACTCTCATGTAGACCCTCAGTTTAGCATCGAGATTCGCAAGCGGCTCATCCATCAGGAAAATTCTAGGCTCTCTGACGATCGCTCTTCCCAACGCAACCCTTTGCCTCTGGCCACCGCTAAGCTGCTTCGGCTTCCTATCTAGAAGCTGCGAGATTCCGAGCAGCTCTGCCGTGGCCTTGACCTTTCTTAAAACTTCGTTCCTGCTTTCATTTCTAACTTCAAGGGGGAAAGCGATGTTCCGAAAAACCGTCATATGTGGGTAGAGGGCATAGTCTTGAAATACCATTGCTACCTGCCTTTGTTGAGGTGGCAAATACACGCCGCGTTGAGGGTTCGTTACGAGCTTGTCGTCGAACCAAATTTCCCCTCTATCAGGCCTCAGCAAGCCTGCGATGCACAAAAGCGCCGTGCTCTTGCCGCAACCCGACGGACCGAGCAAGATAAAGAATTCCTTGTCCTCTATTTGCAAGTCTAGATTCTTAACAGCTTGGACCTCTCCATATTTTTTTGTCAGATTCTTTATAACTACCTTGACCAATTTCGATCCTCTTAACCCTTAACAGCACCAGCCATGTATCCCTTTATTAGATATTTTCCTAGCACAAGGTAAACGATCACCAAAGGCAAAGCATACCATATTGCTCCAGCCATCAGAACGTTCCAAGAGGCGGTGCTTGTTCCCTTCAAGTTTGCTAAGGCAACTGAAGCTGGCTGAGCGTCAATCCCCTGGGCCAATACGAGTCCGAAGAGATAATCGTTCCAAATGCTGGTGAATTGAAACACTCCCGCCACGACAAAGGGTAATGCTGAAAGCGGCAACAGAATTGATTGATAAATCCTCCATGTTCCAGCGCCGTCGGTTTTCGCCGCCATTGTTAGACTCTCAGGAATGTCCTTGTAGAAATTCCTGAAGAGAAGTGTGCATATTGGAATTCCATAAGTAGTATGCGCCAAAATCAATGCCGCTAACGTGTTGAATAAGCCCAATCTGGACATTGTTAGCACAAGTGGGATGAGAACGGTCTGATATGGGATGAATATAGCTATCGAAAAGAATAGAAAGATCATGTTGGAGCCTCTAAACCTGATTTTCGAAAGCACGTAGCCGTTGATTGAACCGATGAGGCAGGAAAGAATTGTAGCGAATATTGTGAATTCAAGACTGTTCAGTAGCGGTCTTCCCATTATTTGAAAAGCGATCATCCATGGCTCTAGTGTTGGAGAAGGTGAGACGAGGCCAAATATCCTAAGGATTCCATCCAATGGCGGTACAACTGGAACCGTTACGATCACGTCCATATTCGTTTTAAGCGAAGTTGTGATGTCTGCCCAGAAAGGGATTACAAAAGCGAACACGAAGAGGATGAGCACAACGTAAAGCAAGATTCTTGTTGGTCTTGGGAATGTCACACTTCTCTCCTCCTAGAGGACATGTACAAATATGGTACGACTATAACCATCACAACTATGAACAGAATTGTAGCAATTGCAGCCCCATAGGCATATTGATCCATACCAAAGGTTTCTCTATACATATCTAGAGGCAGGACGAAAGTGGAGTAGCCCGGCCCGCCGCCTGTAAGAATATAGATGAAGTCAAAAGCCTTAAGTGCAAAGACCATGAGGATGACGAAAGTGGCTAGTGTGGAAGATTTCAGTTGCGGTATTATGATTCGCCCATAAAGCCTGAAACGGCTCGCACCATCCACTTCGGCTGCCATTACCTGCGACTCTGGGATTGATCTTATTCCCGCCAGGAAGAGCAGCATGGTGTAACCAGAGAATTGCCATACGAGAGCCAAAACTACACAGTACAGGGCCATATTCGAGTCAGTGACCCACCCAGTCGCCAGAAAGCCCAATCCAGCACTTCTCAACAGAGTGTTTATGACTCCACTGGTTGGATCGTACATCCAAGCCCATAAGGATCCTGTTATTGCAAACGAAAGAGAAAAGGGCAGAAGGTATATTGTTCTGAAAACACCTTCTCCTCGTACCTTGCTGTCTAAAAGGAGTGCAAGGATAAGACCTAGACCGATGCTGGACGGTACGAATAGCAATATTAGCAATAGATTGTTCAGAAAAGAAACACTAAATACCGAATCTCGCGCCATTTCGGCATAATGAGTGAAGCCTACGATATTGTAGCTTGGCCTCAGCTGATTCCAGTCTGTAAATGATACTAGCACATTGTATCCGATGCTGGCGTATACGAAGTATCCTACTAGAGCGATTGATGGTAGCAAAATGAGGAGGCCTACCATGCCTTCTTTCAGCGGATGCCACCTTCAGCTCTAAGTATTACTCGACTTAATATAAAGACATCGAAAAAGAAAAAAAAGAGAATTTAGTGCAGTGTCCAAACCTTGGTGAAGTCGCCACTTGCAGCGGTTATGGCCTGCGTTAGAGCCGTCGCAGCAGTATTTACTGCGGCACTTGAGCCTTTCTTATAGCTGCCTGTAACCAGAGCAGAGATTATGTCACTAAGCGGTGTAGTGAATGACTGTGGCATCGCACTTCCATGAACTGTGCTCGGATACATGTAGGTCACAGTAGCGAAGTCATTGAGAGCTGTCTGCTGGTAGGGTCCGTATAGTGCTTTATCAGCGCTCGTCAAATCGTTACGCGCAGGAATGGAACCCTTCAGTGGGTTAAACGCGTTCTGCCCTTCTTTGGATCCGACCTCTCTCAGCCAGTTAAGAGAGTTCTCTGGATGTTTCACACCTTTTGGATGTTCGAAGCAGTCAACTACTAGACCGTACATGTTCGAGGTTCCAGGTACAGGGAACGTTCCATAATCTGTGTTGTAGATTGCGCCTGCTTTCAGGAATTCTCCGTTGGCCCAGTCACCCATTATGTTGAACGCTGATTCATTACTAATGACCAGTCCGGTTGCTCCGTCCCAAGTTAGGGTAGCATGATTTGCATTTGTGTAGTTCAAGTACTTGGTAAACATTGTTAGAGCGTCTCTAAGCGTTGCATTGCTGGCATCAGTTACCTTACCATTTACGAAGTCTTGGTAGAAGCCTATTCCCTCGCTGGCCATCATTTGTTCCAAGACGTGGGCTGCTGCCCACGGGCCCTGATCTCCAAGCGCTATCACGGAGAATTTGGAGTCAGACATTAGAGTTGCGTTTTGGCTTAATTTGTCACATGCTGCGAAGAAGGCGTCCCAAGTTGTTATGGGGTAGGTGATATTGTTTGCATCCAGAATGTGTTTATTGTACCATACAACGTTTGCTCTGTGAATGTCCAATGGAACGCCATAGTAGTAACTGCTGAAGTTTACCATGTCCTTCACTACTGCGGGAAACGCGCTTTCAAAGCCTTCGGAACTCCAAAGATCGTTTATTGGATCTAGGTATCCTCCGTCCACGTATGGTTTCATTTCGTAGCCTGCATGTACCTGGAAGGCATCGGGAGCTTCCCCTGCAAGAACGAGCGGTTTGATAACTGATCTGAACACGTATCCTGCGCCGCCCGCAACAGGGCTTTGGATTACCGTCACGTTATAGCGGTTTTGGAAGACATTGACGAACGCATTGATAGCTGCGGCTTCCCCACCGGAAGTCCACCAGTGGTAGACTTCAACCACATCAGCCGAAGATGGGGGTCTTGTGAAGTACCAAACTCCGACACCGACGACCGCACCTGTAACTATGATGGCTAAGAGTATTGCATAAGCTGCTTTCATCGCACCAGAATTCTTCTTCAACATTTAGTCACCGAGATATCTGTTTAGACCTTGATGTCTTTTTAAGACTTTCCACTCAAAGCACTAACCTTAGTTACCGCTTAAGACGACCCGCCGCATCATTTCAGGATAATTGGAAACCCGAGATAATTGCGTGCAAGGAAAAGGTTCGCTCTGATTAAATCTACTGTTCAATTCTTAGCGCGCATGCTGACCTTCCAAGTTTGCACTGGAATTTCATTTGGTGTCCCATTAGACAAAGGAGAAACGAATCTACGTACAGGAACCGACTTATAGTTTAAGCCTGAAGAGCCCCCTCGGTTTCTTGTTTCCCTTCGGCTCTTGAAAAACCTCACATATCTCTAAGATAGCTCCGCAGTGCTTGCATTGAACATAGCTTCGCTCGCAGGTTGCAGAAAGCCAAAAACCCTCAGTTGAATCACACTTCGGGCACCTGCTCAACGACCTGCAAAAAGCCTCAATTTCCTCCAAGCTCAAACCGTTTCCCGATTCATCTAAAGCTTCAAGTACCATTTATACATTGTGTCGTATTATTTCAGATGCAAACAGTCGAGACCAACCACCACACATCGCCATAGGCACCCGAGCTTCAACAACGTAACCGAGCAATTCGCCGACCTCTGCCCCAGAAAGAACAGCACACGAACAGAGACAGGGGCACACGCAGAAACCGACAAGGCGTACCGAAAAAAACGACCGGTAGATAGGGGTAGGTGTATTTTGACTTGTTTTCAGCTCAAAATACAGATAAACCCTCAGCGCCAGCACAGCCTTCAAGCAGGGAGGCCCAAAATGCTGACGGGGAAACGCTTGTTTTAGACGGCGTCCGACTTGCGAGACCAGGACGGGTCCTTCAAATCCCCTGTTGTATTCTGCGAGTTCTTCGGTTACTCAGTCGTGGAGAACACTTGCGCGCGCTGGCAGTCTCGTCCTCGGTAATGATTTGTGCAGTTTCACTGCCTTTGTAAAAGAGGCGAGGTTCCTTGCAAGTCTTGTGAAGCCAGGTGGCAGTGAACGTTGCTCATCGCGTTCCATCGTGAGCGATCAGGACATAATGGCCGCTTGGATGTTTCTTCCTTCTGCGCCTCCTCAGATAACCGAGCATGATCAGCAGGAAGAAGAACAGTATCGTCGACGCCGCTAAGGCCAATGCAAGGAACGAGAGGGCAAGGAATGCAGACAGATGCGTCGGGGGCGGAGGCGGGGGAAGCGTGATGTGCACTAGTCCATCGTAGAAGACGTTGTTCGCAAGGTTTGTCTCTCCTTCGACGAGGTCTGCCCGCGCGATTATCTCGTACGTCCCGTTTGGCACTCTCGCGATGTTCCAATCGAACGTCAAGACCTGCGGGGTTGCCGGCAGAAGCTCTGGGACGAGTCTTTTCTCGATCAGCACATCGTCGTAGTACACGCTCACGTTGGTTGATTCAGTCAAGTTGCCGTTGTTCCTCACGGCCACTATGATGCTCAGGATTTCACCCTGATTAGCCTCATTCTTGGAGCAATTCGCATACGTGACCGCTATGTCGTGCAGAATCGTCGGTTTCTTGGCTATTACCTCCACCTGGCACGAGTAAGTGTTGTCAGAAAGGTCTGCCTCGTGTGGGAAAGCGGGAACCTCGGCAGTTATGACGTACGTTCCTTCAGAAAGCGCACTTGTGTTCCAATCGAACTCGTACGCTTGGCTCTGATAGGAACTCAGAGAACCGACAAGGTGCGAATCCAAGAAGAAACCGTTCACTGTGAGCGTAACAGAGAGCTCGCTCAGAGTCAAGGTTGCTTGGTTCGTCACCACCAGATCTAGCCTCACCGTTTCGCCGGTTTCAACTTTCGTCGGTGACGCCTCCACATAGACGAAGGCGTCAACGAAGTTTGGAAAGATCGGGTTTACCGGTTGTATGCTGAAGCCCTTTGAGACCATTGGGCCGTAGGCCACGAGGTCTTCGTCCAATGGGACGACCGTGATCGTCGCGTTGCCAGGTACTGCGAGGTTTGGAATGAGGATGTTACCGTAAATGTACTGGATTCTCTGGTTAGGGGGGATGATCATGTCGTGAATTTGAGACGAGTTCACGGGCACGCCTAGTTCGTCGAAGACCGTGACTGCCAGCGTGATGTTTTTCTTGATCATCGCGTTGTTCTCAAGCGCGATTTCAAAGTCAACGTAGCCAAATATCCCAAAATTCCTCGTATCTGTTAAATTCTCATCCAGGGTTCTCACGGAAAGGATTTTGATGACGTAATCGACCTTGAACGTCAACGTGTCGGTGTACGCCTTCCCTTCGAATTGAATACTTGCCGTCGCCGTCCAGGTCCCGAAGGCAGCTGTCTGATTTGCAACAGTCAGGGTGAACTCTGCCTGGGCGATTCCGCTGGAATTCGTTTCGGCGGTCTGAAAGAACTCCAGATCCTTCGAGGAGTTGTCTGGCCCGTAAACTTGATACGTTACGAGTGTGCCGTCGACGGGTGCGCCGTCAAGAAGCACGAGGGCGTACAGTATGACTCTTTCCTGGGGGCCAAACATGTCGCTCGGCTGGTCTGTTCCCCTGCCGTCAAAAGGCGCCTTCTGCGTGAACAGATCGATATACGGGGCTGATTCGTCGGCCGCGGCCATAGACGCTGTCCATGGAAATCTCAGGATGGCCAAGGCTATCAGAAGCGTCGTGACTATGCATTTCGATTTGCCCAGGGTGTTCCTGTTTTTCTGCACGTCCACTCTCCTCTGGAGGCGTTCCCCACGGTTTCGGTCTCTTCCATTAAGGTCAGAGGTCTGCTGTTGATGATCGTCGCTGACGAGTCTTCTCCTGGTCCCTCTTCAGAATGATCAGAATCTGCGAAGTTCTTTAGTTTATATGTAAGAATCCTCTAGAGATTTGTTAGTGCTCCACATCCGTCTCTTCCTCGTGTTCTCAGAGACCGAGTCTGCCTGGAACCCGGGTCGATGGACCCCGAAACGCGTGGTCATACATGAGGTCTTGCGATGATCGTGAACGTACGGTCTGCCGGCTTTCTTCTCCTGCGTCTGCTTAGGCAGCCCAACAAGAACAGTAGCAGGGCGAGGCTGCCTATGAGGGCTATTATGAACAGGAAGAGAAATATCATCCAGGGGGAGACCACAAAGGATGAGAGAGGCTGGGTTATGGTGACTGTTCCGTCTACGAACGTGTTGTCAGCGGTCTCGATTTCCCCCGGGATCGTGTCGGCCACGGCGCTGATGACGTAGGTTCCGGCTCGCGTGTCGGTCGTGTTCCATCCGAAGATGATGTTTGTCTGGTTCTGCGGGGCAAGGTCTATCACGAGTTGTTTGCCGATCGGCGTGTTGTCATAGTATGCGGTGACGTTGAAGGTTTCTGTTTCGTTGCCCTTGTTCAGGGCGGTTACTGAAACGTATAGTGTTTCGCCTCTGGTGACAGACGCGGTGGACGGGTCGACCGTGGTTATGGCGACGTCTCTCGTTATTATCTCCAATGCGGATAGGATGGCCGGACTGTACAGTACGCCGCCGTTTTCAGGCGGCCGGGTGGAGGCGGACGCCGAGATGGATGCCGTTCCGAGCGTGGCTGTGACGGGTATCTCCGACGTGACGGCTAAGTAGGTTGTACCCGGTTGGAAAACGAGGTCGTCCTCCTCGATGTGGATTATCGGGTGGCCGGCTGCGTCTTGGACGTCAACGGTTATGGTCGCCTGCTTTTCTGTCATGGCGATGTTCTCGACGGTGAGGTTGAACGTGACTGTTTCTCGCCTCAGGAATCGTGTTTGAGGATGCAGGGAGACGTTCAGGGTTTCGATGTTGGCTATTCTGATGATCCAGCCGACTTGAAAAGTCAACGTGTCCACGACTGTTTGGTCGGCTATGCTGACGGTGGCAATGGCGAACCATTGGCCCAGTATTTTCTTCTCGGGGTTCTCGTTCGGCCAGGGGATTCTGAACGAGTACTGAGCGATTCCGTCCTGATCGGTGGTGGCCGATCCGATCGCGCTCACGTTCTGCAGGGGGTTTGCTGGTCCGTTGACTTGGAAGGAGACGAGTTTCTGCGCGACGGGGGCATCGTTGTACGTCACGTTCGCGTACAGGATGACTAGTTCTTGCGGCTCGAAGGCGTCGCTTGATTGGTTCGCGCCGTTGCCGTTGAAGGGCGTCTTCTGCGTGTAAAGGTCGATGACTCTGCCCGATGCGGCGCTCACCGCGAATGGTCTCGTCGACTGGGCTACCGCGGAGGCCAACGCTAACAGGATTGCAAGCGTTATGGTTCCGCGGAATCTTCTCCTTCCTTCAAGCATGCTCTTCATCTTCGCTCTGACATGGGGGCCAGGGTCATGCGGGGCTTCTTGCATCTAGGCGGCCGCCATGTACGTGACTGTAAGATCAGTTCTCCCTAGTCCTCTGAGTAGGCTTGAGCCGCGGCGCTATTTAGTCAGGTATGCAACTGTCACGAATATTTTGAATCACGATATGCTACACGTGTCAGAATAGGGCTGGGTCTGGGGTTTATCTGTATTTTGGGCTGAAAACAAGTCAAAATACACCTACCCCTATCTACCGGTCGTTTTCTGGGCGTTGGTCCTGAGTTCTTGTGTACATGCTCGCACTCCGCTTTCGGGGTTTTATCTGTATTTTGGGCTAAAATCAAGTCAAAATACACCTACCCCCTACCGGTCGGTTTTTGTGGTGTTTGCAGGGGGTCTTCACCGGCTCAGTGGGCTGTCGGTGGTTTCAGAGTTTGTCTTTAGGGTCAATGAGTTCTTTGGTGTTCCTGGTTGGGCGGCGGCTAGTCCCATGGGGTCTCCTGGTCTCTTGGGGAACGTGCGCGTTTCGTGCCCCCCTGGTTAGGCTTGTGATTCATTTGAGGTTTGGGCCGAAAAAAGATAGTCGACGAACCTTACTCAACGTCCGTTGAGGTCTTGAAGCGGGGTTCCACTTCAAAAAGTGTCAGACCTGACATGCGAAGATCCATCTGAAGATGGTGAGCGGCAACCACGCCTTTTGGACACTTGCCAAGCTTTGACGAGGCTTCCGAGCCTTGTCGGCTAAGCACTGTCAGACCTGGACGTTATTTGCCACAACGCCAAGAGCAGGTACACCGGAAGGGTTATCACGAGCATGAGCGCGAAGAACAACGCCGTCAGCAGCTGCCATGAGCTCGCAAACGTGGCCACGCCCAGGGTCAGCACGACCGCCAGCGACAGTCCGAAGGCGAAGAGTGTCCATAAGATCGCGATTGCCTGTTTTGTGTTTATCGAAATCTCTACCACCATCCTCACCTCCTCGACTCACAAGTTCCTATGTTGGCTTCTCCCTTCTCCAATAGCCCTACCGCTGTCTATCTAATTAAAGCCTTATGGATCAATCTTCTATAGAAGAGTACCAATTCAGAAAGCAGCGCCCTTATTTTTAGACGCCGGACCTCGCATATCAATAGCAATCGCAGAAGCAGCATGCGCGGCCATGAACCCGGGAAGGACAGGCTCGAACCCGCCATCGACGGCCTCAACGTTGGAGGAACTCCTCTTACACGTCGCCAGGTTGCCTCACAGCTTGCTGACGCTTCAAACTAGGTGGCCCTTCCTTGGAGCCGAGTATCGTCGGGCAAAATCCCGAGTGCAGGAGTGGAATTTTTAAAGGTGGTCTCCCAATACTTTGCGTTGAGAGGATGGCCTATTTACAGAAAGAGAATGAGACGGTTGAGATGGCCTACCCTTTGACCAAGGTTTGGAAGGCTGTTCAGAGGGTGGTCAAGCGCCTCGGATGGAAGACTGAGCTCATTGATGAAGCGGCGCATCATGTTGAAGCGAGGACGAAGGGAGGCCTCATGTCGTACAGTTCATTGCTCCTCGTCGACGTGGTGACCGTGAACGATGACACGACGAGGGTTTCGGTTGCGGCGCAGACGCCTGTTACGACGATCACGGGGATGGTTGGTTTTGGGCAGGCGAAGCAGCGGATCAACCTGTTCTTGATGGCGCTGTCGAAACAATTAGGCAATTAACGGTCCGCGACCGTTTTTCGTGACCCCCTCAAGCGGTAGCAGAGAATGGCCAACGGGACTGCCACGGCGTACGAGCTTACGGTTCCGAGCGTGGGCTACAAGCATACGCGCCAAGATGATTGGGCTTGCTTGCTCCTCCTCGTAAAGTACTCTTGAGGTGACTGATGGATACTTGTTCTTGAAGCTAGTCTTCTCTCCACTTGAACAGTCTTGCTGCAGCTACAAAGACGACAATCGTGATTACTGCGACTACGACAAGGTCTATTGTTGCCTGTGCGTAGTTGCCGTATATCATAACCCCGTTGAGTCCGTCGATTATGTAGAACAGGGGTAGGACATGCGCTAAGTATTGCAGATACGAAGGCATGAGGGTGATGGGGAAGAACGTGCCGGATAGAAACATCATCGGAAAGGTTATGATGTTTCCGACCACGCTGGCTGTCTCAGTGCTTTTGGAGACTGTTCCCACGAGCATGCCCAACGAAGCGAAGAACATCGGTCCCAGCACAAGGAACGGTATCAGCCACGGTGAAAGCACGATGTGTGCGCCAAAAGCGAACACTCCAACGGCAACCATTAACAGAAACGACGTCACCGATAAGAGGATGTAGAAGAGCACTTTGGAGGCTAGCCACTCGATCTTGGTGAGAGGAGTCAGCGACAACTGCTTGAACAGTTTTATCCTTTTGTACTCGGAGGATATGTTTACGAGAGAAAACATGGGGCTTACGAGTATTGAAAAACCTATCAGTCCAGGAACCAGAAAATCGATGTACTTGGTCACCTGAGAATTGGCCGTAGTCTGGGCTATGCGGATGATCGCTTTGCCGCCGAAACGTTCTAGGTTAAACCCGTTTATTACTCCAGTCACGGTTCCACTCACGATGGCGCTGGAGCTTTGGGAAGGGTTGCTGTAGACTGTTACGGTGACATTTTCGCCGGCTGTGTAATTCGCCGAGAAATCCGAGGGAATGATTATCCCGTCGGACGCAGAATGAGCCGAGAGATATTGCGAGAAGTTTTCAGAATTACTCACCAGCACCATGTTAACTGTACCTGTCCCGTTAAGCGCTTGCACGAACGAGCTTGAAACTGGACCACTATCATGGTTCTGAACATATAGTGTGATCGTTCCGCCAAGACCTGACGAGAAAATAGCGCCGAAGATGAGTATGAGAATCACTGGAAATATCAGCCCGAAGAACAGCCCTGCCACGTTTCTCAGATATCCCCGCCCAAACAAGCGAAGGTCAGACAGGATTCTTCGTGTACTAGTCATCCGTCCTAGCGCCTCCGCTGGTCATGTGAATTTTCACCCGTATTTTCAGCTCTGATCTCACCCTTCTCGTCGATGGTTCCGCTCACAAGTTTAACAAACACGTCGTCCAAGCTGTCACGACGAGTGTGAATATCATGCCAATCGAGTCCGGACTGCTCGACAGCCGTCAATGCTGCCAATACATCATGTTTTTGACTGAGCCTTATGCTAACTAGACCCTTGCCTTTGTACTCAACCTCCAGGTTCGTGTTTGCTCTGATGTATGCTGCCAACTCCTCGGTCCCGTGGACTTCCAACCTTTCCCCCGAGCCGTGAGTTTCAATGATATCTTCAGAAGCCCCCATCGCCACTATGTGCCCATGATTCATGATAGCCACCCTGTCGGAAAGCTGTTCAGCCTCGTCGAGGTAATGAGTAGTCAGAATCACCGTCCTGCCCTTGTCCTTCAACCCTCTTATCACGTCCCAAATCGTCCTTCGTGCGTTCGGATCAAGCCCCGTCGTCGGTTCGTCAAGGAAAAGAAGCTCTGCAGAATTCACAAGCGAAAGCGCAAGACCCAGCTTCTGCTTCTGCCCCCCGGAAAGATTCTCGAAAAGGACATTTGCCGAATCGTCCAGCACGACTTCTTTCAAAATCTCATCAGGGTCAACGCTGACACCAAAAAGATCCGCGTAATACTCCACCGCCTCCCTGGGGTTTGCCTTGTCAAAAAACGTGAAATCCTGCGGTATAACTCCAATTCTCCTGTGAAGCACGTAGCCGTTTCCCCACGGATCAAGACCCAGCACCTTTACAGTGCCTCCGTCTCTTTTCCGCAGACCCTCCATAATCTCTATCAGCGTCGTCTTACCCGCACCGTTAGGGCCCAGAAGAGCAAAAACTTCACCCTCGTTAACCGAAAAAGAAACCCCATCAACCGCCTTCAAATCGCCATACGACTTCCTGACAGAAGAGATTTCAACCGGAATCATTCCCACCACATCCCCACTGAACCATGACCCTCCACGAGTTTCTGGAGCCCACACAGCCTCCTTCATGCCCTACTGTTCTGCGAGAGGAACTGCAGTGTTCGAAATATAGTTTTCGAATGGCCGTTGCGAACTGCTCACGCGTCCTCCAAGGTGGGCAAGTCTAGTATTTTAGTCAGACAGCGCGCGTCTTGTCTTAGAAGCTCGCCTTACTTTTTCAAGAGTTCAGATTTCGAATTCCCGGTCATCTGGATAGTCCGCGCTCGCAACTCTGCAATCTAGAGCGTAGATTCCAATTCTCCATCAAAATCTAGGATCGAATAGTCTTAATAGCGCACGAAGGGATAACGGAAACCTAGGCGATTAGCATGAAGGCCAAGGAGCAGTCTGCACAGCAAGAATTGAAGAATGATGGAAAACCACGGCTGGAAAAAGACTGTGTAGCAGAACAGATTCTCGCCGACAAGCCGATCATAACAACGAAGGAAGAACGAAAATCAAAAAGTGAACATGACAAGCCGAAGCCCGAGGCAGAGAATCAAGAGAAAAAGAGCGTTTTTGTCAACGGTCTTGCTGTTGGCGCAGGAATCGGATGTATCGCAACTTTCGTCGTAATGTGGATCACGATTTTCTTCTCTCCGCAGCTGCCAGCAGGAACAACATACCAATCCCTGCTCTCAATATTCATCTATCCGCTGGTCTACTTGCTAGCGGTAGGATCAATTACCCTGACGGCCGGTATAGTGAGAGAACACTACGCTCAAATCGGGCAGACCCACAAACTCTGACGACGTCAATCTTGTCTGATCCTAGATAGTGCGCGCTTTTCTCAGCGATGACCCTTGTTTTCATATTTGTTGTAGTGAGTAAACGTTTCCTCATCACGGCGCACTCTCAGATGCCTAGTCGGCTTGGAGACGGGGTATCCCATGCGGAAGGCAAAGGCAACTTTCATGTATTCGGGGATGCTGAGAATTCTCTTTATCTCTTTTTCCACAACGTGTGCACTGAAGACACTCAGTACGTGAACGCTGATCCCCAGGGACTGGGCCATGAGCCACATGTTCTCCATTACACAACCCAGGCTGATAAAACCCAAAACATCCCCCTCCGAAGCAGGAGCTCTTTTCCTAGCGTCATAAATCACAATCAACAGCACTGTACTGCCCCTAATCCTATGGTTCAGGGGCGTGGGCCTACTCTCACGAACAGCCTCGCCCAGCTTGGCGGGATCCCTCCATTCCGGCGGAAACACCGTTCCCAGAATTCCAACCTTCTTTCGAAGCAACTCCTCTTCCGAGAACGAGAGCTGTTGATAGTTCTCACGAATGAACGCTTCTGAAACCTGAGATTTTGTGTTTCCAATCTTTTCCAGAACTTTTTTGTCATCAACGACGACGATTTCAAAGTTCTGCATGTTGTGAGCTGTTGGCGCCCAACGCCCCGCCTCGATGATCTGCCTCAGGTCATCCTTGGCTACAGGCCGATTTGGATCGTAGGGAACTCTCGTTGAATGTCTCTGCTGGATAAGTTTCAGAATATCAGTCATCATCCTCATCTCCCATCTTCAAGACTGCCCGTGCCTTTTATTTTCGAATGAATTTCCGCTTATAAACCTGCTGACGTGTTCTGAGACTAGACACAGATGCAAGCGCCACCAGACCTATCGGCCTCTGAAGAAAGCACGCGAACATGTCTAAAAGGCTATGCTGAGGGGACTAGTTTGATTTGGAAAATGTGTGGCCACATCTTTCCGGTGACGAAGAGCCTATCTCCACTAGCGTCGTATGCAATTCCGTTCAGTACGTTGTTTGGATCCTGATTTTTCGAGTCTGGAATGCCCGTCAAGTCAATCCACGCCGTGACTACTCCAGTCTGGGGGTTGATTACAGCGATCTTCTCTTCCATCCAAATGTTCGCGTAGACCGTGCTGTTTATGTATTCAAGCTCGTTGAGTTCTGTGACAGGTCCGGCGTCGTGTACCGTTACGTGCCCGATTCTTTGGAAAGTCACGGGATCTAGGAAGTACAGGTTCGCTGTTCCATCGCTCATTATCAGTCGACTGCCATCGTATGTTAATCCCCATCCCTCAGTGGGATATTGAAACTCCTGCAACAAATCAAAACTAGCCTTGTCATACACGAACCCTTCGTGTGACTGCCACGTTAGTTGGACGATTTTGTCGCCGAGGATTGCAATGCCTTCGCCGAAATACTGAGGTTTCAGGTTGAGAAGCTGCAGGATTCCACCTGTCTCTAAATCCACGCGGCGCAGGGAGGAGTTGCCGTAGAGCCCAGTGCTCTCATAAAGAAAGCCACTATCAAATACGAGTCCTTCCGTGAAAGCATTCGTGTCATGATGGTACACATTGACAACGCTGTAGGTGTAGTGCACTGCCGTAGAATTCGCAGGCCTGTAGTCCATCGAAGCGAGAAAGAAGGCGGCCAGTACGATCACCAGCGCGACGATGACCGCGCTCATCTTGCGCCACCCCATCAGAAAGTGTCCCTCGTCTTCTAACCTACCATGACTTTGATATACTTACCTTCCAACATTCTATTTTGCGCACATCTGAACCGCTCCGACACCACAGCCAAAACCATACACACCACAGCGGATCTTCCTTACTTTTCAGCAGCACGCGCTGAAGCGGTTATGCCCGAACAAACCCTGTGAAATTTCTTTTCTAGCGGGCGTCAAGAGTCTGCGTTGGCTCTTTTCTTCATCCAATCGTGCACAAAGATTTCTGCTTCCCCGCTTTCGATTCCTTCCAGTATCTTCTGCGCCACGTACTCTGCGGTATCAGCCGGAAAAGGAGGGCCACCTCCTTGCTCCCCTCCCTCAGGAATAGCATCTTTGATCGTGTTCTTCTCGAAATCAGTAAGCGTCATGTACGGGTACACGACACTGACAACAATGTTGTCCTTCTTCAATTCCTCCCGTGCAGTCAAGCTGACATTGGCTAGCGCGCGTTTCAAGGCCGAATATGCACCGTTGTATGGCAAATACAGCAACGCAGTACCAGAGCTAACGTTGATAATCGCTCCTCCACCCTGCTTCCTCATGATGGGAATCACCTGCTGCATGGTCACAAGCGGACCGACCACGTCCAAATCGAAAATATAATGAAAGGTGTCAACGTTAGTCTTCTCAACCGGAGCATCATACCCTTGACCGGCACAGTTAATTAGAACGTCAATTCTCCCGAAATGCTCCACCGTTTGCCTAACCATCCTTTCGATTTCATAAGCTCTCGTCATATCAGCGGGAACTGCCAACGAGTTGGGAAGCTCTCTTGAAAGTTTTTCTAGCTTTTCTTTCGAGCGCGAGACTAGAGCGAGTTTAGCCCCCTTCTCAGCAAGAAGTTTCGCGGTCGCCAGGCCGATCCCCGAAGAAGCGCCGGTGACAATGACGATTTTGTTCTGAACATCCATAAGATCACTTTCTCATTTCAAAGGCAATCTCGCATTCTCTGGACCCGCTGCTACATTTCGAAAGCTCTCGCGCTGGCGCGGGCTGAGCGAAAGATAGCCTCCTGATTCGGCTCGTTCTATATCGCCACCTTATCGTGAGTCTATTAGGTTTGCCAAACGATCTTTAATACTTTTCAGTTGCTCCGTGTGCGTAGCAAGTTTGGGCTTGTCTGACCTTCTCAGATCTTCCGCGGGCGATACCAAATCGTCCCTTTGTTTCGTAGACGGCTATTTTCCAGTCTTCAACGTTGAAGCCTGCCTCGGAGTGTAGTCGCATCGAAGGTTCGTTGTCTGGGTTGATAAAGGCGTATGTTCGATCTGTGCTCGAGGAAACGGTGTAATCTATCAGCTTCTGCAACAGGGAAAGGCCTATTCCTCGTCTCCTAAACTCTTTTTGAATGACTATGTACTCGATCCATAGATCAACTCCTTGCATAGATGGTACCCTCTGGCTTGCGACGTAGCCGTCAACTTCACCATTCTCTTCGGCCACAAAAGTACTCCCAATTCCAATGTAGAAATTGAAGCCAGAGCGAGTGATTTCTCTTCTTTCCTTAAGCTCTCTCATGTACTGCCGAGGATTTCCCTGCTTCAGAGATTCTAAATATTCAAGAAAAGCTTCGTCGAAAAGCCTCTTGAAAACTTCATAGTCCTTTTCTTCAATTCCTCTCACTATCACTGTTTACGCCACATTCGCTTCTTTTTAAGTGGAACTAAACTATTTTGCTTTTGTTGATTGAGGAAAAACTCAGGCCGGCAAAGTACGATCTACAGTATGTTTTCTCGAGATGTTAAACATGCATCAGGATTAAGTGAGTCAGCGCGCTAAATCATTTGTAACAGTTAGTGTTCTTTTCAACGTTGCTCTAAGAGGTCTCAAATTCAAATCGTTACAAAAAGCGTGATCAAAAAAAGGATTTTCGCTTAACATCATTGTTTCGATCAGACCCAGATTTCCGCGCGCTATCTTGATCGAATTCCATCCAATTGCTGAGATGTTCATCGGTCTCCCTTTTTAGATGCTTTCTTATCATCTCCAGCAATTTTTCTACGTCGAAAGGTTTCAAAATATATCCAGCGGCACCCTCGTTAACAGTCTCCATTGCATTCTCTAAGGTCGGAAAACCCGTGATGATTATCTTGACCATGTGGGGCTGTTTTTCTTTCAGCCTGTGGAGGAGTTCAGTTCCCTCCATGTCAGGCAGCTTAATGTCAATCAGGGCCATGTCAAAACGTGATTTTTCGGAGATTCTGATGGCCAGTTTGCCATTCTCTACAGTTTCAACTGAGTATCCTTCATTGGATAGGATTGAAGAAAGGGTCTTTCTCACCTCTGCGTCGTCGTCAACAACTAGGATGCTTTCATTCAATCACTACATCTCCGCTTTCTCATCTGGGGCAACCTTACATTTTCACTATCGGCGGCTAAGTCTTTTATGAAGTAGAAATATGAACTAGCGCGCCAAACAATAAATCTGGCTTTGATGGAACGGCGCTCGTAGTTTCAGCAGATAGCCATATTCAAAAAGTGCCGAATTGCCAATGGCATTGGGGATATAATTGTAGGATTGATGTTGATTCGCGCGCGTCGACGAGGTGCTGAACGAAATGACCAGGTATGTCTCTTATCTCGAAGATCTCTCCTAGACGAACAGTTGCAAGCCTGCTTCATACTCGGATAGGATTAAGGATCGGCCAAGGGTTCTGTTAAGTTACCCAACGTGAACAATTTGTTTATACGTAGTCAACCTGTTTCGGGATTTTGCTTTTGCTTTCTCTGAACTCTTGGATTGTCGGCTGTGTCTCTTTTTTGAGCTTTGGAACACTGCAAACCCTATGAAAATCTGAAACATCTATTTTCTGCTTCTTCTTATGTTGCTCGTAGAATGTTGCAAGTTTGTCGTAAAATATGAAGCCCCACTTGAGTTTTTCGATTTTTTCTCTAATCATTGGTTCGGAGATTTTTTGGTAGAAGAAACTTTGCCGTTCCTCTGGAATCACTATGTATCTTTTTACACTTGCGTTTGGAATGTTTGAGCCTCGTACAATCGCTTCGGTTATCCCTGTAGTATTTTCAACCTCAAATTCATAGGCAATTTGTCCTGATTCTAACCATAACGCATCAATCTCTTGAATGCGGTCGATGCTTTGTTGAGGTATAGATGGAAGTTCCAGTTTTGTCCTGTAATTAGGAAGGTCGGCATAAACTGTGTATCCTGCAAGCTCTCCTATTTTGGCGAGTATTTCAACAATCATGTCGTGTTCACTAAGTCGCTTCTTTATGTTTTGTTTCAACATCCATTTACCATCTTTCGTTTGTACAGCAAGTTCTGACAAGACTTCTCTAACACTTTGAATATCTGGTGTCATGGCATTGGTGAAAAGCATGAAAATTTCTCGCAAAACATCATCAAAAGTGACTTTGACTTTTCTGTTTAAAACATTCAATGTTACTTTTTCGACTCTTTCATTGAGGGGAACCTGTTCTATGTATGGGACTACTGAGGCGTTCTTGAACCACCATTTATTGTCTTTTAATACAAATTCCTTGTTAAGTTCTTTTTTCAATATTTGTTCAACTGTCTGAGGGGCACTAAAAAGAAAGCCATTATCTTTCAGTTTTTCATAAATGGATGAGTAATTGTTTACTATGACGGAATATGGTGTTGGTTCTCCTCTCTGGGCAATAATATGTTTGATGGTGTCAACCACTATTCGTTCATATCTTTCCTTGTCTATCTGCTCACTGTTCAGAGAGCTTCTTGCCTGCAACGGTTTCTGATACCTAATGTAGTAATCACCTACAGCACTTCCATAGGGGGCAAGTAGACCTTTGGGGGATGTTCTTGCGGGAGGCTGATAAATAATCTTCTTAAGGTCAAAACCTGCCAAAACTGTTGAACTAATTATCAGATTGTAAATTTGGATGTCAGTGTTGTGAAAAGTTACGGTTAGATATTTTCCCTTTTTGAGAACTCGATAGATTTCTCTGAAAGCTGCTGAAAGCATTTTACCATACATTTCAAAATTCTTTTCTTTCCTGTCAGGGCTATCGCTAATAATAATCTCACTATCAAAATCGGAACTGAAGCCAAGCCATGAAGACCAAAGGTAATCTAATTCAAGATAAGGTACGCTATCTCCATAAGGTGGGTCAGTGAAAACATAATCAACACTCTCATCAGGGATTAGTGTAGATAACTCTAACACATCCAAAGTTCCAGATAAATAGTCTTTATCTTTTGTTAGCTCTTCAAAATTTGCTGCTTCAGTAGGATTTGGCAGTTCATGATTAGATTCGGTTTTGCCCCTATGGACCTTGTGGAACCTTTGTTCAAAACAGTTCCAAGCGTTAACTTCGAAGTATTCAGGAGGAACCCAATATCCTCTAGTCGCCCAACTTCCAACCTCAGGCTTGGATTTGATTTGTTCACCTTTTGCCCTCCCTCTTTTTCTTATAACAAATACCATCTTGCTTGCTTGACCAAGTGCAGAAGTAAAAGTAAAGTGCATTAACTCCTTGATATTTTCATCTTTGATTGAATTTATTTTGTCGAAAATTAGAGAAAGGGCAATCAAATTCCTTTTAGTAAATAGGTCTGATACGACCTCTCCTTTGTTAACATTTATCCGTGTGTTCCAAATCAGTTGGTTCTTTGGATACCAACATGGAATTTTAGCTTTTTCGATTTCTTTCAGTTTTTGGAAATCGTATCTGGAAGGCTTTTTCCAAAGTGTCTTTTTTGAGCATTCACATGACAACCTTATTTCGTTTAGGTCGTTTTCGTTCCATATTGCCGCTTGAGCAAAAACATGAGCACCACATTTTGGGCAGATTGTCTCATAGAGAGAATTTATCTTGTTTTGTAGCTTCTTTTTTAAGCTGTCAAAGGCTTTCTGAAATTCCTCCAAGTTCACATGGTTAATCGTCATTTTAGTGATAAATGTTGACATTGGGTCTAGGTCGGTTGAGATTGCTTTTCTTTTTGCTTTCAAAGCCTCAATCGCCGTTACACCGCTACCACTGAATGGGTCAAGAACTATGTCGCCTTCTGAACTGTAGTGTTCAATATATTCTCTTACTACATTGTGCGGTTTTCTTGCCCAGTACTTATGCATGAGATACATGGAAGTGTGTGTTTGAGGAGGGATAGCGTAGTTAATGTTTACAATTTCTTTTGAGGGCATGAGTATTATTGTCTATGATGAACTTTTAACGTCTTTGCCTATTTGATTTTCACTTTCTCCATGATTCGCTTTTCATATTCCTCTTGTGTCAAGATGCCCTTTTCCTCTAGTAACTCAACAAGGCTAGAGAGCATTGTGTCTAGAAGGTCTATTTCTTCAGCAGGTTCGCGCTTGACTTTGCTAGTCTTCATGTTTTCCACCTTTTGTAAGATAACCATGCTCCGACAACCAATTCATAATTATCGTGCGGAGAGTGTCGGAGCGGGTTTGTCCGATTTTGCCTATCAATTCATTGTCTAGGGTTTCAACTACTCCGTCAGGGAGACTGACTAAGATTTTCTTCATTTACTTATTACCTTCAACTCTTGTTTTTCTTGCGTTTGGTTCGTATCATTAACTAGAAGCGTTGCTTCACGCTTCGTTGCTTGATCTATCAGACCCTTCCAGTTGCTAGGTACTTCCATTCTTGATGCTTGTGCAGGAGTCTTACCACCTAGGCTTTGGTGAGGTCGAACACAGTTATAGTGAACCGCATAACCTTCAAGCAGTAGCTTTGTAGACTCAAAAGATTTCAGTCCTCTCATTGGCTTTGTTCTGCGCGCGCGGAACGCGGCTAAGAATCCGATGATCAGGTAGTGTGATACGCCCGCAACCACTCGCCAATTGGCGCCCACGTACTCGCCCACGTAAATCAGAAAGGCATTCCAGACTAGACAGCCAGCGATCGTGTACGCGATGAACTTCTGCAGCGGCATTTTCACCGCTCCTGCTGGAAATGATACCAGCGCCCTAAAACCCGGAATCAAGCGGCTCAGAAACACCGCGAGGGCACCATATTTGTTGAACCATCTCTCGGCCGTTTCCATGCGCGCCTTGCTGAAAAGCACGTTAGCTAGAGTTTTCCGTCGGGCAAGCAGGTCCGCCCCCTTCATTCCAACATAATAATCGACCACGGAACCGGTTATTCCTGCAAGAGTCGAGACCAAAATCGTTAACCACAGGTTGAGCTGGCCCAAGGAAACCAGGTAGCCGGAGAACGGAAGTATGACCTCGCTTGGGATAGGCAGAGAGCTTGACTCGAGCAACATCAAGAAGAAGATTCCCGCGTAGCCCCAAGACGAAACAGTTGCCGTAGCACTTTGCGTAAGCATGACGATGGCGTTCAATAGTAGAGCAAGGGGCGTGCCTGAAAACCCGCCTCCCTCAATCAGCGTGTCTTCCAACGTGTCCAACAAGACTATTACGATCACAACGGCAACGATTGCTATGACCAGCAACTGCGGTGCTTTCCCTTTCAACCTCTCAAGATTCCGTCGAGCCATCAACAGACGAAGCATCCTTGTGCCTAAAGCGAAGACTCTGATTTTAGCTTATTGCGTTTGTCCCCACCACGCGCTACAGTATCAGTGCGCGCGCCTCGATAAACGGCAGGCCTTCGCTGTGGTTGTTCGCGGGGATCTCGTTACGTCGGAGTGGTTGTTTGCTTCAGTCCGTGACCTCGTTTGTTCTCCTGGCCAAGGACTTCGGAGCCTTCGAGAAGAGTACCGGCGACATCAGCGCGAAAGCAATAACTGCCAGATACAGCCAAGCAGACGAGTATCCGTACTGTATCGCGAAGAACGAGAAGAGTAACGGGGGCGCGAAATCGCCAAACAGAGAGATGCTGTTGACCCAGCTGACTGCGAGCGTTTCATATTCGGGATCTAGCTTGTTCGCCTCTCTAGCTGCAGAAAAGCCGAATGTGAATCCTGCTCCGGACGCTAGGCCTACGAGAATGCCTGATAGGACTGCTGAATAGATTGTCCCAAAGAACGCTAAGCCTAGCCCGAGAGTCATGAAGGCGCCGGATGCTAACAGTAGGTGCTTTGCGTTCCTAAACCTGTCAAACACCCTTCCGGAGAATGGGGCTGACACGAGTCCAAAGACAAGAGCTAACGAAGCAACTGTTCCAGCCTGTCCAACACCCATGTGGGTCACGGTCTCAAGGTAGTAGGCCATGAAATTGCCCACAACCGTGCTGCCGACTCCTAGGCCGAGCAGAGCTACAGATAGTGCGATCAGCCACTTGTCTAGTAGAACAGTTTTCAGGTGACGAAGGTTGACTTTGAAACCTGAACGACGAATGTCCTTGGGAACGAAAAAAATGATCAGGGCAGATGTGAGCAACCCGAGCGATCCGCTTATCAACAAGCTGCCACGCCAACCGACCGTGGCTGCTAGTACTGCCCATCCTGAAAGCCCAATTGCGCCTCCGAGGTAGAAAGCTGAATTATACAGACCAACACCATATCCCTCGGAGCCCCTTTGGATGAACCTCGTGACTAGAATAACGCCAGGGGCGAATACCAGTGCCATTCCTGCGCCGACGAAAAACCGCAGAACCATTAATTGAGCCAGGTTTCCTGCGAAGCCTGTCAGCAATGCAGTCACGGAAGCAATGGTCGTCCCGCAAACTACGGTCAACCGTGGCCCCATTTTGGCCGCAAGGATCCCGCCAGGAACTTGAAAAACTCCAATGCCGACATAGAAAGCTGAGGTTACATACCCCAGTCCAGAAACGTTCTGATTAAGTTCCGATGCTGTGAGAGCGAACACCGCAGCCACGTTATACCAGTTTATCGCATAAACGACTCTTCCCAATATCAGCGACACGACCGCAGCACGGTTGTTCATCTTCATACGCAACCATCGCACCACATTAACGCGGGCTCTTTCCACAGGACTTCACATGCCTTAAACGTTTCTTCACCCAAAAAAAACAGCCCCTAGTTCACCAAACGTTTGCCTATCTCATAATGTTGGGACGGACTCTGATCCATGAAAAGAACCTTGTATCTCCCCCCGCGAGCACTTTCCTGCTTCATAGAATCGGATTCGCTGTCGTGAATTCATAAAAGTATTGCTGGTTCCGACCCCAAATGGTGGCGGGCCCGCCGGGATTTGAACCCGGGACCCCCGGATTTCCACGCAAACCTTACAGCTTAAAAGTCCGGTGCTCTATCCTTACTGAGCTACGGGCCCTTTTGGCTTTTTTTCCTTAGCCCTTAGAGATCAGGGTAAGTAACTTTTTAGCATTTCGATTCCCCTCTTCCGGCATTTATCGAGGTTCTAGAGAAATGTGCAAAACAAGGATGGCTGAGGGATCTCGCAAATGAGACTGGAATCTTGCAACTTTTGAGGGTTTGGACAAACTGGAGCATCTTGTTTTTGAAGCTTGATTGTCAACGGGTTCTTTGAGCACGTTGCCTTTATCAGTCGCAGATATACCTGCATGTTAACAAGGGTTATTTGTGCATGTGTTACATGCTAACCTATAAATGGGACCACGCCAGCGCGAGCGCGCGCGCTTTCAGACAAATCTTAAATAGAGGTTACCCCATACGTAGCGCTGTGAGTCTCACCATGGAGCACAAAACGCTTACGGTACTGGTTGTTGTATTGGCTATTTGTCTGACAATCTCCCTAGGTTTTAATGGTTACACTTATCTTAAGCTTACCAGCGACCAACCACCATATCATATCACGTTCTTCAGTTTCGTCTTCGGTCCGACGATGCAGAACATAACGCAAGGCAACCTGTACCTGAACATGACGTTCGATATCGAGGAAGGAAACCTGACCGTCAAGGCCGAAGTCAACACGGACAGCTACAACCCAAACGCGTTTCTAGCCCTACAATTCGATTCAGACAACAATGGAACTATAGACATACCCTATCGGTCAGAAGAAGATTTCTACTACTATACGTTCGGGGAAAACGACCTCCAATTTCTGTTAAGAGTAGACAACCAAACAACTGTGAGTCTTAGTGAGTATTGGGGTTGGCTTCCAGGCGACAGAGTATACTTCAGCAGAATTCTACCCAGAACGTATCCGTACAGGATTGAAAGCCCATTCCATTACTGCCTTTACAATAGATTCGTCTACACGGTTATTTTTAGTTTTCCAAGAAGTCCCAAGTTCTTGAACGGTTCATGGGTTAGCGGAGAATATGGCATTCAAGGAGACCTCGTGCGGGCTCTCTATGGCATAGAGTCACCATTAAGCTCTGAGTCTCCTGAGAAGGGCATGACCGTCTACGTTCCACCATTCAACTTCATGGGGTGAAAGGGAATGAAGCGGCTGATGTTGTTCGCAGTATGCTTAGCCTTGCTGATCTTGTTTGGGCAGGGTGATCGAATTATACCAGTCGGTAACACCACTTTGATCTCAAAGTGCTTGGCACTTATCATCTTAGGATCTGACGAGTTCGCAAACGCAAGTGAGAGATGCTACAACCTCACATCTTCTATGTTTGGAAATTATGAGGTTCTCTATCTTTCAACGAGCCTTTCACTCACGCCGAGGGCCAATATGACAGCCAATAGAACAAACCTACAGTGGGCGCTTACTAGTTGGCTCAATAGCAGCGCTACTCCTGACACTCAAGTATGGATATGGATATTCAGTCATGGCGTAGGGCTTTTCCACCACTCGCCACTCCTTTATGGTGATAGTGAATGGTGGACTGTTGATAGCCCAAGAGGAGGTGGAAGACCAGAGATGAACTCGGATGAAGGCCCTGAAATCACGGAGTATCTTATTAACAGAGATGTAGATGGCGATGGAGTTAATAGCAACACTACATGGGTTGGCGTTGATGAAGGTTTGTATCTGTTTCCACCGGGCGGAGGTGAAATCGTTTGGGATGACGAGTTTAAAGATTGGCTTGCGGGTGTCAGATATAGGAGGATGGTGATTTATATGGGCACTTGCAGAAGCATTGGGGCTTCCGAAAATGAAACAGGGTCTTGCTTTAGCGGCGGTTTCATAGATGATTTGAGTGCGCCAAGAAGAATAATCATATCACCCACAAATGAAACCTATTACAGCTGGGGCGATCCTACGACCGGAATAGGCTATTTTGAGGGACCTTTCATGGATGCTCTTACGGTCTACACTCAAGCTTGGAACGATTCCTGCGACTCGATAGATAGTGATGGTGTTACGTCTGTTCTCGAAGCTTACAAATATGCTTACGACCATGACATGTCACGCAAAGCGGTTAGAAACCCCTCTGGCAACCCAGACAATGATCCATGGAGAAATGTTTATGCCAACTGGCGTGAGATAGATGAGTGCCCCTGGCTTGATGACGGAGGCAACTTTCTCCCAACCTTCGCGAATGGCACGGACGTTGGCGTCGGCCCTTACGGGTATGACTCCAGCGACGGAGAATTGGCTAGGTATACCTGGCTTGTTTCTGAACGGTATTCAGGATGTGTAGAAGACGTAAACGAAGACTTAAAAGTAGATGGCAAAGACGTTGCATTGGCAGCTTTATGCTTCGGCTGCGGGTATCCAGCACAATGGAATTCTACAGCCTCGCTTGCAGACGTCAACGAGGACAACAAAGTTGACGGAAAAGACATTGCTCGGATAGCCCTCAAATTCGGTTGGCATCATTAAACAATTCTTACTTTAACCAAGAGACGGTTACCTGAACGATGCCTGCCCTATCTAAAAAGCCGCGCTAGAGCACTCGAAGTCCTGTATTGGAATCATGCCAAGATCAGCATACTGAATTCAGATTCTCCTAGCAAACGGCTTCAGAACATGTCGCGAATTGAGAATCCAACCCTGATGAGCAAATAGAAGCCAATACGAGTGCACATTCTCCCGATGGACTCACGCATGCCACAGCCCGCTAAGTCTTTTTACACATTAAACGCAATTCCTTCGAGAGCATCCCACCAAGGAAAGCATGAACCTGCACTCTGCAATGTTCTTTTTTGTGTATGTCTTGAAAACATGGGTTATCTATTAACGTGAGATCGTCTAACAAGGGTTATTTGTTCACTCCGTGAGCATGTTGAACGGTGTGCAAAGAATGATTTCGTGGAAACACTCTTTTGAGGCGTTGAACGAAGAGTACGAGATGGCGAGGAAAAAGAAGCAGGCTCTGGATGATTTGCGCAGCACGGGCAGGATTTCGCAGTCCACGCATGACATGTTCAACATGGAAATAGCAGAGGCGATGGCAGACATTGAGAACCGTCAGAAGACGCTCTTGCAGAAGGTTAACGTGAAAATAGCAGAACTCGGGGACCAGGTGAAAACGCTTGAAATCCTCCTGACAGACTTTGAGATACAGCACATAACCGGGGACATCGATGAGGAAACGTACCAGCGTGAGATCAACGTGTTGTCGATGGGGCTCGAGACTTCCAAGCTGGAGTTAGACTCGGTCAAAGAAGCGGCAGATCGATTGGCAAGCGGAAACATGTTTGCAAGGCAGGATGATGTGGAGCAAGCTGCAGACGTTGAATTGGGGGAGGAAGGCGCCCAGAAACCGACAGTTGAGCTTGAAGTAAATGAGACAGGTCCGACCGAGGCAGGGACAAAGATGCAGAGTGCGGAGGCGGCAGAGCCAGCAGAACAGCCAGCTGAACCCAGAGACAACCAAAAGGCATCATAAAGAAAAAACAGCCACTCTCCTTTTTTTCTCATCGCGAAAACATCGAGTGTCAGCCGTAGCATTTTATAGTCGAACATGTTGTCTAGACTTTAGAGTGAACACGTTGCCAGAAAAGACGATAATGACCTTCCATGAAAGGTTCAGACAGTACGACATGGGAGAGGGACACCCTTTCAGAGGAGACAGGTTCAAGAATGCCATGAGGTTCTTCGAAGAGCACAAACTGCTCCAACAGCCTGAACTCACGGTCGTCACGCCGGAACCTGCGTCAAAAGAAGACTTGCTGAGAGCGCATGATGAGAAATACGTTGACCTGATCTACAGGCTGGCAAAAGAAAACAAGCCTTACGATTTTGAAACGCCCGTCTCCGCCAAAATCCTGGAGGCCGCGATGCTCATCGTCGGAGGCGCAGTCGAATGCGGAAAAGACGTGGCCGAAGGAAGAGCCAAACGCGCGATCTCTCTGGGCGGCGGACATCACCATGCGGGTAGAGGTTACGGAGGCGGATTCTGCCTCTTCAACGACGTGGCAGTCTTGATCGAGTACCTGAGACTCAAGCAGAAGGTTGAAAGATTCCTGGTGTTGGACTATGATGTTCACTTTGGAAACGGGACGAGCGACATCTACTACCGAGACCCAACCGTGCTCTACATCTCCCTGCATCAGGACCCCAGAACGATCTACCCCGGGACCGGTTACGTTGCGCAAGCGGGCGAAGGAAACGGAAGAGGCTTTAACATCAACCTGCCACTGCCGCCGGGAACAGGTGATGAAACGTATCTCTACGCCTTGAACGAGATATTCGTGCCCGTGGCCGAAGAGTTCAAACCTCAGATCATCGTGGCGAACGGAGGAAGCGACGCCCACTTCGCCGACACGCTTGGAGACCTAAACCTTACAGTCAAAGGCTTCTTTGACATCGCCCGGCTGATCGCGAAGACCGCAGACAACACATGCAACGGCAGGCTCATCCTCGTACCAGGAAGCGGATACAACCCCCAAGTCCTGCCGCCCTGCTGGTACGCCCTCGCAGCAGGCGTCATGGGCCTAGAGGAAATCGACATCAAAGAACCAGAACAGCCGCCGAAAGAACCAGCACAATGCAGAAGAACGGTTGAAAAGACAGTCGACGAGGTAAAAAGATCACTGAGAAACCATTGGACGGGTTTTGGCGGCTTCGCCATGAACACGGTTCCCTAGCTTCTGGCACGCCGCATGCAGCAATATCAGACAGTCTGACGACGTTTGCGCAGTTTCTCAGCCGAAGCCGGCTTGGGGCATGCTTGCATGTCCTCGTTCCGACCTCGACAGATTCGAATCACACCTTTATGACGCTCGGTGAAAGCCCAATATACAAGGTCTACTCGGCCTAGTTTGATCCATTGAAAGAACCGTCGCCCAAATCTGCTCGATGCTTTAATAGTTGATTTTGCCAATATTTGATTACTTTAACCAAGCCTTGGTGAACCCCGCATGGAAGACGAAGAGAAAACGCGCGGACAGTTCCCAATAACAAGGAACAGAACATTCCTGAACCATGCCGCACAGTCACCGCTGCCGAAAGCATCAGCAGAGGCGATAAGCAAGTATGTTCACGATTTCTCAAGCCTCGGTTCTGCCCCGACCGAATGGGATGATTGCGGTAAACCCGCGTTTGCAAGGCTGATCGGAGCAAGAACCGGGGAGATAGCCCTAGTCGAGAACACTTCAATGGGCCTGAACATAGCCGCAAACGCCCTTGATTATCCGCGAGGCTCAAAGATCGTCACGACCGATATGGAGTACGTCTCAGTAGTCTATCCCTGGCTGCGAAAGAGACTCGGCGTCAAGGTTGACTACGTAAAGAGTATCGGCGGAAAGATACTATTGGACGACATGGAGAAGGCTATCGATGACAAGACGGTGGCAGTGGCCATAAGCCACGTTGAGTATGCCAATGGTTTTCGTCACAATCTTCGGGTACTGAGCGAAATCGCGCATGAACACGGAGCATACCTCATAGTCGATGCGATCCAATCCGTAGGAGCCATGCACGTCGACGTCAGAAGGGATGACGTTGACTTCCTGACCGCTGCCTGCTACAAGTGGCTGCTGAGTCCCGCAGGAGCCGGTTACCTCTACGTCAAGGAAGACCTCATCGAAAAGTTTGAACCCCCACTCGTCGGATGGGCAAGCGCTGACCAGAAGATCTTTGACACCGATGATTTTTGGGACATACGGAGCCTGAAACTCTCAAAAACCGCTAGTCGTTTCGAAGCCGGCTCGCCAAGCTTCGTCAGCTTCGTGGGCGCAACAGAATCCATGAAGTTGCTGCTGAACGTCGGAATCGAAACTGTCACCAAGAAAATCATGAAACTGACAAGCAGTCTGATGGAGGCGGTCAAGGGTCTCGGATTAGTACTGCAGACGCCTGAAGAACAGCAATGCCGCTCCGGAATCGTCAACTTCAGGGTGCGCAACCCGCGAGAAGTCGTTAGAAAACTCGGGGCCAAAGGAATAGTCGTCTCTGCAAGGAACCATGGAATCAGGGTTTCACCCCACTTTTACAATACGGAAGAGGAGATCGAGGCGCTCGTGAAAGAAATCGAAACGGAGAAGGGGACGAAGCGGCGTGCGTCAGCTTCGAAGAGCGGTTCTGACATCGCCTAAAAATAGAAACTGAGGAAAACATGCTCCGCATAGAAAGAATCGACGAGGGCAACACACAATCGGTCGTTGAGCAACTCAAGTCAGACGTGATCAGGCATGTTTTCGCCTTCTACGACATTCAATACGATCCGGAAAACACGACGATGTACGCCGCTGTTGAAGCCAGCACGCTGAGAGGCTACATCCTCATCTATCAGACGCTCGATTACCCAAGCGTCATTCTGGAATCTGACGCCGAAATCGCGAAGAAACTGATCAAACGTGCTCCCGCGGATCATTTCATCATGCATGCACCGAAGGATCTTCTTCCCCAGATCGAAGCAAAGTTTCCGAAGGCAAAGCACTACGTCGAGAATTGGATGCTCCTCAAGAAAGGTGAAGCCAAGTCGTTCAGATCGGAAAACGTGCGCAGACTGGACCCAGCAGACGGTTCGAAGCTTGCGACCCTGCTTTCAAGCCGAAAAGATCGCGCTGGAGGATCTGAACAGAGATACTCCGATTTGATAGGGAGAACGCCCATGTACGGAGTCCTCATTGGCGACAAGCTAGTCTCCTACGCTGGCTCCTTCATTCAGATGCCGCAAGTCTGGATGATAGGCGGCGTCTACACGCACCCGCACTACAGAAACAGGGGACATGCGACTCTGGCCGTGTCAGCGATCACGGACGAAGCCCTGGGAAAATCTGACGCGGTGGCTCTTTTTGCCAGGTCAGACAACTATTCGGCCATCAGGGCTTACGAAAAAATCGGATACACAAGAATAGGTGAGAGGCTCTGGGTTGACGTGGGAATCGGAATCAGACCCTAGGCTGAGCCCCGATTATCCAATATTTGTTTCAGAAGCCTGATCGCAGACCATGCTGAGAGTGCGCTGGTCTTAGGGTTCTCCGGATGCGGATCATTCGAAAACTGAAGGAACATCTGGCCATACTTCCACTTCACTGTTATCTCGTGAACGTTCCTGTGGACTCTCGGGTCTGAGATAATTCTCACTCTGACCTTTTCAGGCTCGACCGTTAGGGCAAGCGTGGCCGCCACGTTCATCTCGCGTGGAAAGCGCCTCGCCGCCGTCTGAGCGTCTCCCTCATAGATCAACTTCTCCTGCTGATCAGCCAAGTCTAGAACCCCCGGGTTCTTCCTAGTGGTCAACACGACTTCTTCAACCCCGGCCAGGTTCGCACTTGAAATAGCGTCTAGGCCTCCGATGGCCCCTGAAGAAATGTGGATCTTGTCACTCCTGATGCCCATGTCTAGTAGCGCGCCTACACTCATGACTATGAGTTCCACGTTTTCAGCGATGATCTTCTTAGTGTATTCTCTCGCAGCCTGCTGTGATGCTGCCTCAATGATGACGGCGGGTCTGAGCCTGATCATCTCTTCAACATCTTTTGTAACTACGACCGGAGTGCGAAGCCTACCTTTGAGTTTTTCAGCCTTGGATCTGTCGATGTCACAGAGGATAAGCCTGTCACATAGCACGATTTTTTTCTCAACTGCTTCAGCAATCAGCGTCCCGATTGCACCGCACCCGATTATACCTACGCTGGTCAACTGCTCACCGCTTTCAGAGTCTTGCACTAAAACTCAACGACAAAGTGGACGTCATCGTGAGATTCTACTGCCCTGCCCTCTCCCTTCTTGGCCAGAACGTCCATTTTGGCAATCTTGCATGTGCCGGCGATGTCTTCCTCACATTCACTAATTGTCTTCGCCGTGCCTTTTTCGCCCGCGTAGACCGTGAGCTTCTTGACCTGCGCGTTCAGAGGCAGATGCTTCTCTGCCTTTTCTCTTCTGACCCCAATTATGATGGCCATTACGAGATCGCCTTGTTTCTCAGCTTCTTCATCCATGAGCCTCGCGTCTGCAGTCGGCCAAGAAGACAGATGAATACTACTGAAGCCTTTCTCTTTTGCGTACATAGTCTGATAGATCTCCTCTGTGATATGGGGTGTCAGGGGGGCCAGAAGCTGCAGAATCCTGTACAGGACCGTGTAGAGCGTGTATTGCGCCGCTTTTCTTTTTTCTTCCCCGTAGATTTCCGGCCTGTACAGCCTGTCCTTGACAGCTTCTATGTAAGAATCGCAGAAAACGTGCCACGCGAAGTTACGGCTCTCTTCAAGGGCCACGTTGAATTGGCACCCTTCGAAGGCGCCTGTCACTCTCTCAGTCAGCCTTTCAACCTTGCTCAGAATCCACTTGTCCATCGGCCGCAGCGCATCTCTTTTCGTATTATCTGACGCATAATCCTTCAACAAGCTGCTCACGAAGCCCGAAGCATTCCACAGTTTGATCATGAAACGCCAGCCATACTCAACGTCTGGCCAGCGGAACGGTATGTCTGACCCGGTCGCGCCGCCGCCGGCAGCCCACTGTCGCGGGGCGTCACCCCCGTACTTGTTCAGAACCTCGGGGGCGGCAACGTAATTCTTCAGCGATTTGCTCATCTTCCTGCCGTCTAGGCCTAACACCATGCCGTTGATCAGGCAGCTCTTGTACGGCTTCTCGTCGAAAAGTGCCAAGTGTCTCACCATGAGGTAGTATGCCCAGGTTCGTATGATGTCAACGCCTGAGGGGTGAACGTCCGCGGGAAAGAGTCTCCTCCAGTCTTCACGATCTGGCCAGCCAGCGTGGACCGCACATGAAATCGACGAGTCCATCCAAGTGTCGAAAACATCCGTTTCTGCCTTGAATTCTGTCCCGCCGCACTTGGGGCACTTCTGGACGCGAGGCTTCTCAAGCTTGGGGTCTATCGGCACCCAGCTCTCCTCGGCCAAGATCACCTCGTTGCAGCTTTTGCAGTACCACACGGGAATGGGCGTGCCGAAAATACGTTGGCGGCTTATCACCCAGTCCCAGTCGAGCGAACGGGCCCAATCAATCAGGCGGGTTCTCATGTAGTCAGGGTGCCACACGACCTCCTTAGCTGTGCTCTCAACCCTGTCCGTCAGAACTCGGGTCTTCATGAACCACTGCTTAAGCTGCAGTATCTCGACTCGGGCTTCGCACCTGTCACATGTTCCGATCTCCTGAAGCAAATTCTCGGTCTTCTCCAAAAGGCCAGCTTTCCGCAGGTCTTCGACTATAGTCTTCTTCGCTTCGCTGGTCGTCAGACCCTTGTATTTTCCCCCGTTGGCGTCTATTCTGCCGTTCTCCGCGAGTATGATCCTGACGGGCAGCTTGTGTCTGATGACTGTTTTGACGTCTGCTTTGTCACCGTAAGTGCAGATCATCACAACCCCCGTTCCAAAGCCGGGATCGACGTCTTCATCCGAGATTATGGGAACCCCACGATCCATCAGCGGCACCGTGATTCTCTTACCTATGTACTTGGCGAATCGGCTGTCAGCCGGGTTTACCGCAACGGCCACGCAAGCAGGAATAAGCTCTGGACGTGTGGTCGCAATTAACAGGTGTTCCTCACCGTTTTCCAATTGAAACCTTACGTAGTGCAACGTGCCCTGATGCTCCTCATAGTTTACCTCCGCGTCTGCAATCGCCGTTTCGCATCGTGGGCACCAGTTCACCGGATGCGTGCCCTGATACATGAAGCCCTTCTTGTACAGCAATATGAAGCTGAGTTGGGTTCGTCTCCAGTAATCAGGGTCCATTGTGCGGTACTCAGTCGTCCAGTCGACGCTGCATCCAATCCGCACTACGCCTTCTTTCATTATCGAAATGTATTTTTCAACGAGCTGCTCACATAGCTTTCCGAACTCGTCAGCCGGAATCTCCCTCTTCCTGATTTTGTTCTCCCTCTCAACCTGAACCTCAATGCCCAGACCATGACAGTCCCAGCCCTGCGGAAAATACACGTTGAAACCCCTCATCCGTTTGTACCTACCGAGAAAATCAAAGTAAGACCAGTTTAGGACGTTTCCCATGTGAAAATCACCCGAGGGGTAAGGCGGAGGAGTATCAATACTAAAAGCAGGACGCTTCTTGTCACTCCAGTCAAAATGGTAAGCGCCCACTTCTTCCCATTTGCCCTGCCACTTCTTTTCAATATCAAAGACGTTGAACTCTTTGGGCAGTCTATCCATATCAGATCAACCTTGTCCAAGTATGGCAATCGAATTGTTTTCTAGGAAAGATAAACATTCCAGATATAAAGGCGATGTCTCCCGCACAATTCCCTTTTTTCAGAGCAGAAGCAGGAAGGCGCCTAAGATGGCGGCAACAGGCACAGGCCACAGTTGGAGCAAACGCAAGACACGACCATCAACCAGCAGAGCACTCTTCTACAAAGCAGGATCGGACACGGATGACAGTATCCTCGCGCGCCAAGCGTGTTAACGTTTGTTTCGGTTGCAGTCCCCTTGGGGAATGCTTGGTTTCCCTTCGCGTTCATTCTGCTCAACACCACAATGTTTGCACAGGATATTTAACGTCCCATGCAGCGCGCGCTTTACGCGTTTGGAGCCTGCAACACCTTCCGAAAACGTAAAGAGTCGAAAAGTCAACTGTCTCAAGAGAAAAAGAGGGGGGCGCGGGAGACTGTGGAGACATCGCCACCCGGAGACGGGTTCAAACCCCATCCCCCGCACCACCACGTTGAAAACCATGGCGAGTCAGTGAGATGCTAGAACAATGAAAAATGAGCTGGGACCTCATCTAGAGACGACGCGTTCATTTGGTCCTTGGACAAAACTCCTTTCTAAATTGTCATCAATCGTGCATGTGCTGTTGACAATGTTCTTGGGATACCTGATTTCGGCGGCGGGCGCGCTTTCGTTGAAAACGACGATAAACCCTCTGGTTTTTGTTTTTGCTGTAACCTCGAAGCTTTTTACAATGATGTTCGCAGAAGATGGAAATGCTTCAAGGAAAACGAGAATCTACTCCACAATAGCTTTAGCCTTGTCTATTACCCTTCTCACACAACTCTCGTCTTATCAAATAATAATCGGCGTCTTGATCCTGACACTTTACTCCCTCTATCCATTTTGCGACGGAAGAGCCCCGTTTGACGTCATACATCATGCGCTGAGATACATCCTTATCTTCATCTTAGGATACGGTTCGCAAGCATGGAATGAAACGGCGCTGTTGGCCATATTGGCAATAGTGCTTTTCTCTCTAGCGGGAGAGCTTCTTGCAGGATTAGGAAAGGGCAGAGATTCTATTAAGAACGCGGCTTCATTGTTAGGAATCAAGAGATCATTGGCTGCAATTATCTCCTCAATTTTCATTGCCTCATTGACAGCATCATTCGTTTTGAATAAATTGTTCGAGTTTCCGATACAGATCAACAAAACGTTTGTTCCTTTCTACATAATACCTGCGTTGGCATTGGATCTCTTTCTAACGAAGCCTTTGGTGAAAAAACTGAATGAAAAACACGTTGATGCATTTCATTTAGTAAGAAGAAAAGAAGTCACAGCCTTGGTCGTCATGTCGCTCTTAATATTGGCTGTATTCCAAACAGGAAGAATCGGTACAACAGTGGTAGTCAACTCAAGAGATTACAGCTTTGACGTAGGCATCAGAACCTTTATAGCAGGAGCGCACAGCTGGGACGTACCGTGGATAGCCTTCGATTACGTGAACGACGACAATTATTATTACGTTGTCCTCCACAAGGACGGAATTCTGGAATTATCGCAGAAGATGGATGGGCAGTTCAGACAATACATATCCTCGTGTGCAACACCGCTTACGCCATTCCAATGGCATAACTTTCGAATCGTTCTCAATGAAACTACTGTGGCGGTAGAATTGGATGGAGAATACCAAGTAACAACACCAAGACAGCTAGTAGCTGAGACTTCTAGCATAATAATTTCCCCCTCAAGTCCCGTTCCAATGACATGGATTGCGTGCACATATCGCATCAACGTCAATCAATGAAATCAATAATCAGAACACATCATACAACGAATTATGGAAACGATACATCGTTTTGCTCTTCGGTAGCACGCTCAAGTCCCGACCAATTAAACTTCAAATCGAGATCTGCGGATTTCTGACTCAGACAAAGGCATACCTGTTCTGGAATCACTCAAACAAAGAACCGCTGAAACATGGTTAATCAGAAAAGAAATCATCATACCGCTTACAGACCCGCCGGGAAACTTGCTTAACGGTTGAGGCGTGACTTGACGTTGTGCTCACGGACAACGCGTTTGTTTTCGCGCCCTACGGGCTTGACCGTTTCGAATGGAACAAAACCATAACCCCGCAGAGAGTGCATTGGAACTTAACAGACAAACTTGGACGCGCAGTCCTCAAAAACAATCCTTGGCAACTGAAAAGCTACATGGGACTAGCGAGGCTTGATTCAACTAGCCCGCATGTTAGCGCGGAATGGGAAGAACGCAGGAAGGACATGTTCAAATTTTTGTATCTCGTGCCTCAGACAAAAACCATGAGGAAAAATCAATAGGCCTTACAGAAGAGAAGCTTTCAAACATGGAGAAGCTTATTCAAGACTTTCAAAAACAAATCGAATAGGGTCTTAGCACGCGCGGGTTGTATAGAAACTCGACATATTTGCGTTTTCAAAGCTTTGTTTATTAAATCTTGCGACTCTATGAGAGAAGGTTAGATGGGAAGAGGAGAATGTCATTGCCACGTTGGGAACTCGTCATCGTTCTGGCTTTTCTTGCCTCTTCTTTTGTTCTTGCAGTGCCCGTCTGTGCTGACGGGCAGAGACCACCATCAGCTTTGATAAGTCCAACGTCTGCAAAGATAAAAATTGGAGAGTCTGTTAATTTCACATCCTCGGTATCTGGAGGCGATGCCCCAATCAGCTTTCAGTGGTATCTTAACGGAACCATAGTCTTAGGCGCCACATCATCCGAATGGGAATTCGCGCCAACGCCATTGCAGCCAATAGGAAACTACACAGTCTGGGTAATTGTTGAAGACAGCCTTATGCGCAGCGCACAGTCAAACTCCGCCATAGTAACAGTGGCACCCGCGCTAACAGTGCAGATTTCGCCATTATCGGCCTCGATACTCGTAGGTCAACAAATCACGTTCACTGCGACAAACGTCTCCGGAGGATACCCACCCTACAGTTATGAATGGTACCTAAATGGGAACACAGTCCCTGGCGCAACATTAGACAACTGGACGTTCATCCCCACAACAAGCGGCACATACTATGTGTACTTGAAAGTCACAGACACCACCAACAACACAGCTCTGTCTCACCCCGCGAGAATCATCGCTCTCTCGACTCCCGTCGGAGGATACTCTGTCGCGTTACCAAGAGGCGTTCGGGCAAGTCAACAGACAGCATATTTCATTCTGGCCGCCTTTTTCGGAACAGTGCTAAGCCTGAAGAAACGCACAAGAAAACTCCGTAGACCAAAGTGTCTACGCGTGCGAAAAGCCCAAGCGTGCGTGTAGCAGCGCGCGCTCTAGGTTCAGGTCCGTTATTTGCTTCTTCAGTTGAAGATTTCTGTCTCAATTGTCTCATGTAGAATAGTAGAAGGGCTGCGAATATCCCCATGATCATAATCCCCCAATCAATTTTAGGCATGACTTTTGTGTAGAAAGGGTCACCGGGTACAGAAATACATAGTATCCTTCAGAACGTTTTTATACACATAAATAACAATTGTCTTTTCATAGGTTTGGGGGAGCTGGGAACTTGACCCGGCTGAGAGGACGGTTGGAGACCGTCGACCCTTAGAACCTGACCCAGATAATGCTGGCGGAGGGAAAAGCTTGAGCAGAAAGAGGAGCAACTTGGTTTCTTTGTTTTCAGAACTTCGGCTACAGAATGCTTTGGAGGCAAATCTGGATGGTTAATCTGCCGCCTGAATGGGGAGCAGACCCGGTGCCTCCTGATAAGAGGGTCTTGAGGTCTTATGACGTTTTCTTTCTCTGGTTCAGCCTTGCGGTGGGTCTGCTCGTGCTTCAAGCCGGCGGCGCCATTGCCCAATTATCCACCGCTGAAGTTTTTGCAGTTGCAATCCTAGGCTCTTTGGTAGGCTCGCTCATGTTGGGGCTAGCAGGAAGCTTGGGAGCCAAGTATGGTGTGCCCACCATGGTGAGCCTGAGAGCTGTCTTGGGGCTGAGAGGGTCTTACTTGCCCACGATCGTGAATGTGGTTCAGCTAGTGGGCTGGAGTTCATTTGAAATATTGATAATGGCCAGCTCAGCTATGCTCATCGCGGGTTCCTTTCTCGGCCCATTCACCTTGTACTTCTGGATAGCAGTCTTTGCATCTTTTTGCATGCTCATGAGCATTGGCGGCCCGTTGGTGGTTATAAGGCAATGGCTAGAGAAATTTGCCATATGGCTCACCACAGGAACTACCGTATTCATTACATACGTTATCGTATCTAGGTTCCCTAGCCTCCTTGCCTCACCAGGAAACGGGACTCTGCCATTCATGGTTGCCCTAGACCTTGTGATAGCCATGCCAATATCGTGGTGGCCTTTGATATCAGATTATAACAGGTTCGCCAAGACTGAAAAAGGAGCCTTCGCAGGCACAATTGCAGGCTACACTCTCGCAAACTCGTGGTTCTACGCCTTGGGCGCATTGCTTACGCTAGCCTTTGTGGGTCAGACACCAGTATCAGCCATAGTTTCCATCACCTTCGGAGGCTTGGCGCTGGTAATATTGCTCGTAGATGAAACGGACAACGGTTTTGCAGATATCTATTCAGGAGCTGTGTCGATACAGAACCTCAAACCCAAGATGAGACAGTGGAAGTTGATCCTGGCCATCACGGTGATAAGCGCGTTCCTGGCGAGCATGATTCCTCAGAATTTTCAAAATACCTACTATACTTTCCTCCTTTTCATAGGCGCCGTTTTCGTGCCTCTACTCGGAGTTCTTGCGGTAGATTTCTTCGTGATCAGAAAGAGGCAGTACCGCCCCGAAGAATTCTATTCATCAGCCAAGGATTTCAGAGTCAAACCAGTTATCTCTTGGTTCGTAGGCATCGCTGCGTACTTCATATTCTACTTCCTCACACCATTAGGCTCAAGCATACCTGCATTCATAGTCTCCTTCGTCACGCTCTATCTGCTTGAAAGGGTGACTTGAAACATGCTCAAAATAAGGGGCAAGATTCCAGTGGCCATAACGATAGCGGGAAGCGATTCAGGAGGAGGAGCCGGAATTCAAGCTGACCTCAAGACCTTTGCCGCCTTAGGCGTTCATGGCACAACAGCCATAACTTCAGTCACTGCTCAAAACACGAAGACAGTCGCCTCAGTGGAAGACTTGAAACCCGAGATGGTCCGAGACCAGATCAGAGTAGTTGCTGCTGACATCGGAATCGACGCTGGAAAAACAGGCATGCTTCACACAGAAGAGATAATCAAGGCCGTAAGCTCTGAGGTCCGAAAATACGGTTTTCCATTGGTCATCGACCCTGTCATGGTCTCGAAGGCTGGGTCGCCGCTGCTTAAGCCAGATGCAATCAACGCCCTAAAGAAATGCCTATTGCCAATTGCCACAGTGATTACGCCGAACAAGTTCGAAGCCGAAAAACTCGCAGACATGAAAATCAAGAGCCTACGAGATGCAGAAACCGCGGCCAAGAAAATCTCCGAACTCGGACCCCAAGCTGTCGTAATAAAAGGCGGACATCTAGAAACACGAGACGCAATCGACCTTCTCTACTGTGAACAGTCCTTCAAGCAGTTTAAGACATCAAGACTGGATGCGAAGACGACGCATGGAACGGGCTGCAGTTTCTCTGCCGCAATAGCCGCCGAACTTGCCAAGAAAACAGAGATCGAGGCAGCTGTTAAAAAGGCAAAAGAAATCGTCACGCTTGGCATAAAGTTCGGCTTGTCCATCGGAGAAGGCTACGGCCCAGTTAATCCGATGGCATCGCTTTATCGGGATTCCGCGAGGTTCGCTGTGCTGGAGGATCTCGAAAGGGCACTGTCTTTGATTGAAGGACACCCAAGGATCACTTCGCTCATACCAGAAGTCGGAATGAACATCGCCATGGCAGTACCCTATGCAGAAAACATTAATGACGTGGCAGCGATAGAAGGCAGGATCGTGAAGACTCATACAGGCCCAAAAGCGGTCGGCAAAGCAGGATTCGGATGCTCTTCACACTTGGCCAAGTATATACTGGAAATCACAAAGCACGACGAGAGGAAGAAAGCCGCAATCAACATAAAGTTTGCTGAAGAGGCACTTAAAATCCTGAGAAAACACGGTATGACGCTCTCGTTCTATGATCGAAAAGAGGAGCCGGAAGAGATCAAAAATGTTGAAGGAATGACCATCCCATGGGGAGTAAAAGAAGCCATCAAGAGAACCAGAAAGACTCCTGACGCCCTCTACCACAGGGGCGACGTCGGCAAAGAACCAATGATAGTAATCTTCGGCGAGCGCGCCTCGGCACTTGCGAATCTTGCGGTACGAATCACTGCGGAAGGGGAGAAAATTTGAAAAAGGAAACCATACACGTCAGAAAGCTCGCAGTGCTTATAGTTTTCACGGCCTTGGCAACAGCCATATCACCATTTACAGTTTTTGTGGTTTCGGGCACTAAGGCCAACCCAACGCAACACATGACTAACGCCATTCTGGGAGTGCTCCTAGGCCCATTTTGGGCAGTCCTAGCGGCAGTCTTCATCGGAGCAACGAGGAATATGCTCGGAGTTGGGACACTATTCGCATTCCCCGGCGGAATGCCTGGCGGACTTGTCGTCGGCTCGGTTTACTGGATTCTCAAACGTCTCAAAAGAAGCGAAAAGACACGATTGATGTCAGCCCTAACTGAGCCTATAGGCACGTTGCTGATAGGGGTGCCCATATCCATCTTCTTATTTGCTTCATGGCTAGGAACACCTATTGCTAACGGTTTGCTCTTTGGAGCTGGATGGGCTCTAAGCTGCATTCCAGGATGTATCATCGGATTCACCGTACTCTTGATTCTGAGGAGAGTAGGTATAAGCAGGGAAACGCTGTTTGGTGAAGAGTAGACAAGAATTCAAGCTTAGAGCCACAGAAATTCTTGGAAAGAGAATGTTAATCCTAGGCGAATCTGGATCTGGAAAAACCAAATTAGCCGCCAAATTAGCAGAAGAGTTGATCGCCATGGAAAGCCCCCACAGAATAACCATAATCGACTTTGCCCCAAAGAGAACCGAACATGCAGGCGGGAAACTGACCGATTACGTGACCATACCTAGTGAAGTCAGATATCTCACGCCTAAAGAGGTGCATACGCCCAGGTTAACTGGGACTTCGCGAGAACAAGTATTGCATTTGGCAAGACTGAACAGAAAACTGATGGAACCATTACTCGACGAGTTCGTACAAAACGCCACGGAAGTGCTAATCATGAATGATGTCACATTGTACCTTCATCTTGGCAAACTAGAAAGAATATTACAGTGTGCAAGATCAGCAAAAACATTCTTAGCCACAGCGTACTACGGTTCCAAACTTGCGAAGGACTTGGGAACGGGAATAAGCTCAAGAGAAAAAAGATTGACAGATGAACTCGCAACCGCCGTGGATCGAGTTGTAAGGATCAGTTAGCCTGAAGAATTCTTTCAGGGAAGGTATAAACGTTCATGCGGTTTCCACGTGCAAACCCGACCAGCGTTACACTCGCGCCATTGGCCACCGTTATTCCAGAATCTATCGCAGCAGCCAAGGAAGCTACTATGGGCAAACCGACTCTTGCTGCTTTGAAGACAATGTCTCCGGACAATCGTCCGCTCAATGCGAGAAAGCACATGTTGAAATCGACGCAATTCAGGGCTCCGGCTCCGATTACTTTGTCAACCGCGTTGTGCCGACCAACGTCTTCTGCGAGAGCCTTCCCGTCTCCATCTCTGTCATAGATCGCGGCCACGTGCACGCCCCCCGTTTTTCTGAATACTTCGGCGCTTGAGTTCAGCCGATTGACACTTTCAAGAATCATTCTTGCATGGACCCGCAGAGCTGACTTGATCTTCGGAGGTCTTGCAGAGAACTGGTACGGCGATAAGCTGCCGCATGCTGAGCGGATCACCCGGAAGGAGAGCCGCGTAAGCGCACGTCTTTTTTCAATGTTGACGTCTGGCTTCAGCTTGACCCTGCAGGTCGATTCGTCGGCTGACAAACGTATCTCTTGGATCTCCTCAACCGACTTCAGCATGCCTTCCGAGAACAGGTGGCCCACGGTCATTTCTTTCAGGTCTGAAGGGCTGCAGAAAATGGTTGCGTAGTGATCCTTGTTGACGAAGACCTGAAGGGGTTTCTCTTCTGCCACGAAATCAGTCATTTTCCGGGCTTTGCCGGACGGTACGTCTATCCTTGTTATCTTGATTTCCAGCATGTGTTTCACTTCTTCAGTTCTGACAGGATGAAATCGACGATTTTCCCGGCTATGCTGGTCTTCGTAATCGACTGCAGTCCCTTCCATCCCGGTTGGCTGTTGACGTCGATGACGACTGGTCCTTTCTGACTCTCAAGGACGTCTATTCCAGCTATCTTGCATGCGACGCATCTGGCTGATTTGATGGCCATGTCCTGGACTTCCTTCGTGAGCTTGACCGCTTCGGGTCGGCCTCCCTGACTGTAGTTGGTCTTCCAGCTTCCAGCGACGCGTTTCATCGCCGCTGCCACCTGATCGCCGATGACGAAAGCCCGGACGTCGGAGAACCCGTGTTGCACGAATTCTTGGATGTATATTACGCCGTGATAGTACCGTATGGCCCTGAAGACCGAGGTCGCGATTTCCGCATCGGTGATTCTTGTCGATCCTACGCCCCTGCTTCCGAACAGCGGTTTTATGACGACGTTTCCGGCCAGTTCGTCGAAGGCTTTCAGCGCTTCGTCAACGTTCTCGGTGACCGCGGTGCGCGGCACGGGTATGCCATTCTCTTCCAGTATGGTGAGAACGTCGTACTTGTCGACGCAGTGCTCAATCGCCTCGGGCGGGTTTATCGTGTACAGGCCCAAGCGTTCGAGACGATACAGAGCGTCCATCCTGAAGACGAGCTCTTCTATCGAGCCTCGTCCTACAGGACGAATAATCAGGGCATCCAAGCCGTCTAGGGTGCCAGTTTCTTCGACCCTGAACCGTGGTCTGTAGCCGACGCGTGCAATCAGCCGGGGAAAGCTTAAGCACGTGCAGGCGATGCTGCGCTCAGTAAGGGCTTCCCGCAGTTGGGTTGAGCTCCAAGAATTGCTGTTTCGCGTTACGATTCCAAACTCCAAAAACAGACCTTCCATGCGAGTCTGAACTTGTGAGATGCTAGCCGAGATGCGTTCTTAAAGCTTCCCTCCAAGCTTTTGCAGGCTAGAATCTGTGGATGTACTGCACTAGTTGTTCAGCATTCTCGGGTTTCTCGCGCAAGTCTAAATCTAAGTAGGCGCCATAAGTGTTAGAGTAGGGGGGACCCTTCCTCGAGAACAGGGTCAGAATCTTGGCGTCATGATCGATCTTGAACCCTTCGGGGCAGGGTTCATGACCTCTTATCAAGACCTTGACCCGGAATTTTTCCAGAAACCTGCTGGTCACGCTTGTGCCGAAGAGTCTGCCTGCACCTCTCGGCGACGCGGACGTTTCTCTAACCATGTCGTTTGGGTCGCTCCAGAGCATATCTTCCAAGAGACGCTGCTCAGGATGCGTGTCATTCGCGTAGGCCAAATCCTCGATCTTGTTGGCCTCCAACGGTGGTCCTCCATGAATCATGAGGTATCTTTCTTCAACAAGCACGGCGTTGTACATGCATGCGAACAGCCTGCGAATTCGACCGTACGCTTCAGGCCACTCTTTGCCGAACCTCATCTGAAACTGTGCTGGCAGATCGTGAGGTTCAGCCGTGAGGTCGTCGGGTCCTTCGTGGTTTCCCCGCATCAGGATGATCTGCTTGGGAAAAAGAAGCTTCAGCTTCAAGAGCACGTAATAGATCTCCGTCGAGTATGGGCCTCTGTCGCCGTAGTCTCCGAGGAAAATCATCACGGAATCGCTGGTCTGGTCGAGTCGCTGTAGAAAGTTGCTCTCTTTGACGATGTCGATCAGGCTTTCCAGATCTCCGTGCAGGTCGCCGACGATCAGGGCCCGGCCTGTCGGGTCCAGTCTCACGAGTCTTCCCAGAATGTCCATGTTGCCGATTCTTCCAGTTTCTCCGCAGATCACCCGTGTGGCTTCTTCAACCAGTCTGCTGAAGACGGGGGCTTTGACTTCTAGCGAATCCTTCACGACTCGGGTGATGTCCGCCGGCAACTGCTTCGCCTGAGCTATTCAAGTTTGATCCTTTTGCTTGTACTCTCGAACGCGTTCTTTTCGATCTCAGCCTTGTGATTTCGGATTTTTTCCGCTGTTTCAGTGCTTGTTCTTTCCAGCGTGGTTCGTTCGCCTTCTATGACCTTCCTTCTCCTCTCTACCCCGTCCAATTGTTCCTCGAGTTTCAACAGGCTTCTTCCCGTCTCCGTGACTTGATCAGATGCTGAGAGTTGCCTGTGAAGCGTCACCGTTTTCATGCTCTTTTCGTGCAAGCCGGCCAGAGAATTCTTGGAGAGTATGTTTTCCATCACCTGCTCGGCCTTTCTTATTTTTTCAGGCTTCAGCTTGAGCTTTTCCTCAGACATCGCACGGTTGAGCTTCTCCAGAATTTGGCTCAGCAGGGGATGATTCGCGGGCTCAGTTGCAAGAGCCTGGAACGGATCGTTGATATACTGATTCAGCTTGTCGATTTCCTCCGGGGTTAGGCCGCTTCCTTCGCCGTGAAGTGCAAGTGATTGGAGTTTGATGAAAGGTTTCTGAAGATGCTGTATGCTCTGTCTCACTTCCCCGCCTAAGGCGCGCATCTCAGCGTCCATCTGACTAAGCTGATCCAAACCTCCCTTACTCTTCAAATCAGCTATCCTGCGTTGTGCCTCAGCGACCTCGTTTTCGGCACGTGTTTTCTCAGCCTCAACTCTGGCCCTCTGCTCTCCGAGGCTCTTGAGTTGCTGCTCTGAGTCATGGAGTTTTTCTATTTGCTGGAACGTCTTCTCCAGGGTCTTGGCTTTGACGTATTCCCTGTTCAGAAAACTGTCAAGCTCTTTCAGCGTCTCTTTCGCTCTTTCGAAGACCGCCTGGAATCTCCTTCTGTCAAGGATGAAGAACGGTGAAACACGAGGGAACCAGTTCCTCACATCAACATCGGTCACCCCGAAGGCCTTCTGAGCGTCCTGAACGAACTTCTGGAAATTATCGTAAGTAACATCGTCTGGAACACTTAGACGCATTCGATCCACGAACACCCGAGCGAGCTTGTTCAATGCTCTGGCGCGCTTGTACGTCTTCGGATTTCTCTTTTCGATCTCCTTCTGGCTGTTGTCCAAAAGCATCTTCGAATTGCTCAAAAGACTCTCAATGTTCTTGCGCATCTGATCAAGATGTCTCTCAGCCTTCGAATGAATGGGGACGAGTATCGGACCAGTTTCGCGTTCAAGCCAGCTCTTGACCTCTCTAGAAGAGAGTTTGAAGGTCTCAGACAAAGGTTTTCCCATAGACGATATGCGGAGGCGATATTTGTGTTTTTCATTTCATATGTGCTGACTCGATTTTGAGTAGGTACTCTTAAATAATTATCGGAATGAAACCATGCCGACTAGGCGTTGTGGGTAAAATTGGACACCAAGAGCATCGCAGTCATAATAGTTTTCGCGGCCCTGACTATTGTACTAAATCTCTCTCCGCTGAAAATTCCAGCGCCGTATGCACCTTATCTCATATACCAAATATGGGAAATCCCGATCGTCGCTGCATTTCTACTTTACGGTACGACAGTCGGAGTGTTGATAACCTTATTGAACACCTTAGCGTTATTGGCCCTATTCCCGGGAGCCCTGCCCAGTGGTCCTTTTTATAATTGTGCGGCTGTCCTGAGCATGCTGTTAGGTGTAGGCATGGTAAAAATCCTCGCCGAGAGACAATCTTGGAAAAACATTGCATTCGTTGGGATCCTGTTCACCGCGTCAGGCGCCATTCTGAGAACCGCTTTTATGGCACTGGTCAACTACGAGTTCCTTCGCTACCCTCCACCCATCGGCTATGGACTTCCAGAAGTGGCAATAATTGGGAGTATTCCATTTATAGTTGTTTTCAACGCCAGCTTGGCACTCTACACGATTCCATTGGGCTATTCTTTGGCCAGAGTCTTAAGACCCTACGTCAAAACCTAGATCAGCCAAATCAGTTTAATGAAGGAAATCCTGCTTGCGACTCGCCGTCGACTGTGTCGTTTGAGCGTGGGAGCAGCCTCAGATAAATGATCGCACGCTTAGCATCTGAAAATCGGCGAAGAGATAAATGAACGATTACATCCAGTTGAATCTGAACATGCTGATATGGGGCTGTGTGATTGAAGGTTGATTCTATCCCTGTAAAGCTTGCGACAAACGTCAAGAAAACTGCCTTTGATTATGGTGCCACGCTAGCAGGAATTGTGTCTGCGGAAGCTGCTGATTCATTTCCGACCATATGGGTTGGGTGGGAGAAGCAACACTACACGAAAAAGACGAACGAAATCATGCCAGATGCCAAATCGGTCGTCGTAGTGGCCTATCATGTTTGGGATGACATGCTTGAACTGGCCGTCAAGAAACGTCAAAAATGGGTTTACCCAGGTTACTTGCGCCTAGATACCATGACAATTGCGGTGGAGAAACTGCTTGAAGAAAGAGGCTACAATACAGCCTATGCTAGTTCGATCTCGCACAAGCGTTTAGCCCAATTAGCAGGGTTTGGAAATTACGGGAAGAATTCGTTGATAATAAACCCCACTTTTGGTCCTTGGCTTCGTTTTGCCGCAGTCTTGACGAACGCTGAGATATTGACGGACAATCCTTTTGAGCAAGACCTCTGCGGAGACTGTGAAGTGTGCATAAGAGCGTGTCCGGCAGGTGCCCTAACGCCGTACAAGGTTGATGATGGCAAGTGTCTGCTGGGAATTCACATTTCGAACAAAAAAAGCTTTGAACGAAATCGGGAATGGATGAAGATCGAGCCTTCTTTCACCAAGAATTCACATCTAATGTGCATGGAATGCCAAAAGTCTTGCAGGTACGGAAGAGACAAACACTGAGACGAACGCATGCTCAGAGTTGTTTCTCATCTTGCCTTGAGGCCAAGCGATTTTCCCAGGACGTCAGAATTTACGTCTCCGCTCTTAAACGTGTTGCCGGTCTTCGCGTTGTTTATCGTTATCGCAGCAGGGGCAAAGAGGTTTGGGTCAATCTTGTAGAAATCATATTTCGCTTCTTTGAAGATGTCTATGAAGGCTCTCCCATATTGATTGGACGCTTTGGACGGTGCTTTTTCAAGGATCTCTGCCAGCCTTTCGTCATCATCGTACGTGACCGTGTAATGTGCCGTTCCTCCGTAGAGGATTGCGTCGTTTGTTCTCGCCATCGCGTTTGCGAATTTTGGATGAATCGGCGGGATAGGGGCGCATCCCCACGCGTGCAGAATGACCTTTGGGTCCAGTCCGACTCGCCTAAGCTTGTGGATGCCTGTCTCAACTATTCTGCCTGAGACTTGCGTTGCGCCGGCTACGCTGGCAGTCGGGGTCATGATGATCGTCAAGTTTTCCGGGTCAACTCTGCAGTCTTTCGAGATTCTCTCTATCAACTTCGCCGGCGGAGGCTTGTTGGTCTCCAGGACTAGTACAGACTCATCGAAATCGTCTTTGTATCCGATTTCCTCGTAGATCTCGCGCGGCTTCTGTGCCAGGGCTCTTGCTGGTCCTGACCCTATGGCAAAATAGCCCTCCTCGTTGATCTGCCATCCCGCATACTGGGAACCCAAGGTTGCGATGACCGGATGGTCTGTGCACACGAATATGGAGGGAAGCTCGAAGTCCCCGTATTTTCCGCGGGTTATTCTTGCTTTTCCGCATCCGCCCATGCAGATTTCTGTTATGAGCCTACCGGCTTCGAATCCGCCATCGGCTTCCATCCCAGCGTCAACGAGGGTCGCTCCACAGTCCATTCTCTGAATCTTCACGCCAAAATACGCGGAGTTTGTGACTAGCTTTTTCAGAAGGTTCGATGCCAAACGGTTTATGCTCAAATCTTTTTCCATGAATATCTCTTCTCCTCAAAGTAGCTTTTCGTGTATGCTCAGATGTGGGTTTTTCTCCTTCGAAACGTACAGTTTGCCATTCCCGTCTTCTGTGAGGTCTCCGAGGAAAACATATAGTGGCCCTTCAACCGTTTCCCCTTCTTCTATCTTGACCTTGGGTCTGATGCTGTCTATCGTGAAGGTGGGCAACATGGACTCTAAGTGGCCGCCGACGACTATTTTGCCGCCGACCATGCAGGCGCCGGCTCGGGCCTGGCAGTCTTTTTGAACGTATATGGTTCCGTCTCGCATGCGAAAACCGACGAATTGCCCCGCGCTCCCGTAGATCTTCAACGTGCCCCTCTTCATGCGGGCTCCGGCTTCGGTTCCAACGTTTCCGTGGACGACTATGCGGCCTCCGCGCATGCCCTCGCTGGATCCCCGATACGGGGCGCCGAGGTAGTCGCCGGCGTTGCCGTGGATTTCTATCTCGCCGGCTTTCATCATCGAGCCTGCCCATCCTTCGACGTTGCCGTTCACGGTTATCTTGCCGCCCTTCATCTCCTCGCCCAGGTGCATGCCAGCGTTTCCGTTGATCACTATCTCGCCGCCCGTCATGAAGGCTCCTACTCTGCGAGCCTTGCTTATGTCACCGTTAATCATTATGGATGCTTGTTCTGCTTGGGTTTCCTCGACCTTGAAGAGTTCTTTGAGCATTTTCGGTTTGTTTCCCTCGGAGGCTTTCAGGGCTTCTATTTCTTGAGGCTTCTTGTCCTGAAATATGCTTGGGTTTATGCATTCTGCGTTGATCGGGAGCTTGAATTCTTTCAGTGGGCGAAGGCTTATCATCTAAACATCAGCCTTCACCGTTCTCGGCCGTGAGGTCTTAAGATAGTGCTCTGTCACGGGGTAATTCTCGTATTCTACGGTCCAGTACTCCCTGAATTTTCTCTTCATGTCGTCAGTTATCTCTGCAGGTTCAGAAGTCTGCACGTCAAGCCAAACGGTGGCTCCTTCCACCTGTTTGACTATTTCGTCGTTTTTCACGACGATCTCGCCGCCCTTGACGGTGTAGGCAGCATGCTTGAATGCTCTTCTGACGGTCCTGTATTTTATCGAAGGGTCCGTAGCCTGGGGGTTCACGTTGTATATCGCTATGTCTGCGTCTGCGCCGACGCCGAGATGCCCCTTGTTTTGGAGCCCGAGAGCCTTTGCCTGCCCTGCCCTGGTTACTACTGCGATTTCGTTGAACCCGAGTTCGCGGGTTATTGAGCAGAGGAGGCTCTTGCTCCTTGCCCGGGGGTTGATCCGTTTCATCGTTGCTTCTCTGGCTTTTCTGCTCATCAGCCAGGCGATGATTCTCGGGTAGTGTACGAACGGACCGGCGTTCGGGTGATCTGTAGTCATGAAGATTTTCCAGGGATCCTTGATGAGTAGTGCCAGTTCGAGTCCTATCGACCATTGTGTCGCGTGAACGAAGCTCTTGCGGCGATAGCGGAACGGCACGATGCCGGCGCTTGTTTCGGTCTCCACGTCGTGGTTCACCCACTTGTTACCAGTGAGTTCCTGGAGCCCGAATTGAAATGGGCCGTCAGCCGTCATGGTCGTCGTGTCCGAGAATATCACCTGCCCCATGTCCATAGTCACGTGAGAATGACTATTGACGTAACGCGAGATTTCTTCCGCTCCCGATTCTAGGGTCCGCCAATCGTCGCCCTTGAAACAGCTGAACTGGCAATGCGTTATATGGATCACCGGCCTGTTCTCAGGGGCTAAATCCTCGACGCATCTCATTGTTTCCAGGGCCGTCGCGTAATTCCCCGGCTGCCCAAGGTTGTTCGTGTGAACATGAATCGTGTGCGGCAGGTTCAGCATCGTGTTCACCCTGCATAGTCCGCGAACGATCTCGCGCGGGGTGACGCAGAAGTACGGAACCTGATCGTCGAGGCCGTGGACGTTCCGGCCGAACCCCCAGGCTTCCAAGCCGCCCGGGTTGACTATTTTTATGGCGTAGCCTTTCGTCGTGGTCATCATCCACGCAATGTGCCTGGCCAGCTCCTCGATCTTTCCCTTGCCCAAGTATTCGAGTACGAACCACCAGTCTCCGAGAAGCGGGTACGTGGCCTTGTCAAGCATCGGAGTGTCGTTGAGCTCCTCATGGGTGTGCTTCGCCTCTAGAGGAGGCATGGAAGGGTTCATTATCGTCGTGTAGCCCATCCTCGCGTATCTGTAGCCCGTGGTGAAAGTAGACGGGATCGAGTATCCGACTCCGGACCTTGTTCTCGGAGTCTTGGCTTCCACGTCCTTGTAGTGGTCTTCAGGCCTGAGAAGTCTTCCAGTGTTCACTTCTGAACCCGCGACGTGAGTGTGGATGTCGACGCCGCCGGGCATGACGATCATTCCTGAGGCGTCTATCTTGCGGGCCCTGCGATCGTTGATTTTTTCGACGATCTTGCCGTCTCTGACGGCGATGTCCATTTTTTCGCCGTTGATGCCGTTTGTCGGGTCGTAGACGAAGCCGTTCTTTACCAGGAGCTCCACTTATGCGGCCTCCGCTTTGCCGCGGGCTTTGATCTTTCTGACCTCTGAAAGAATTCTCTTCAGTATTTCTTCGTCGTTGAGCACTCCCTTGGGAGGCGTAACAACCTTTTTGAGTGGCAGGGGCACGTGGTCCATGCGGTACGCCGTTCCCTCGGCTTCTATTCCGACGAATGCTGACGGAAAAACGACATCGGCCATCTGGGAAGTCGCGTTCATGTGCGGGTCTATGACTATCAGAGGCTTGCGGACCAAGTGTTCGGCAGCCCTTTTCGGGAAGTTCGAAACCGGGTCCGAAGCAACGACAAGCGCCGCGTCTGACTCTTCGCGAAGAAGAACGTCAACGGCCGTCGTTTCCCCAGGATTGTACCGCGGGTATGACAGTGAGAAGTCAACCGCGTAGGGAAAACCGGTTTGCCAAGTGAACACGGTGTCCGCGCCCGTCACGTTGAAGTGTCCCCTCATGGGTATTATCATGAATTTCGTGCGCATGTTCAAGTCACGAGTCAGCGAGAGTGCCGCGTCAACGTTTCTCAGTTTCCCGGTGCTCATCGTCAGTCCGAGACCGAAGAAGATCACTCCGAAACTGCAGTTGATCATGACTTCGGCGATCTCCTCCAAGTACTCCACGGGCAAACCTGCAACCTTGTCAACGTCGATCTCCCCGTCGCGGATCAGAACCCTCAAAGCCTCAAACAGCTCATAATCCCCGTTGGGTTCAACTTGAACGAAATAATCAGCTATCTCAGCCGACCTCGTCTTTCTAACATCAACGACGATCAGTTTTCTCCCCTGCTTCAACAGGGCAGGGTAGGGATCCTTCCTAGCCGTTGAGGGAGCAGGTGAGCCTGCTTTCGGGAGCACCTTCCTTATTGCACTCTCAAGCCTCTTCCTGACCGTCGCGGCCTTGACCTTGCTCAGGTATCCTTTCCACTCGTTCTTCTCGAACCTCCCGTCTGAGAAGCTCGTGTACCTCTCGATATGCCGAGGATGAGCCGCCCAAGGATTGCTTCCCCAATAGATCACCAGGTCCGCTCTGTGCCTAACTTGACCAAGCGTGCACGTTGAGATGCCCACGTCCTGTATGCTCAGCGCAGACGGACCGTGACAGACGGTTGAAGTGTTATCGATCACTCCACCGACTTCCTCCGCCAACTCAAGGCCGACACGAATGGCCTCGCAGCTCGTAGAGCTCCAGCCGTACAACAACGGATAGTCCGCCCCGGCCAAGATTTCCGCCGCTCTCGTCACCGCTTCCTTGAGCGAAGCCTCGGCGAGCTCGCCGTCTTTTCTCACGAGCGGCTTCAGAAGCCTGTGACCATTGTAGCCGAGGAATTTTGACTCGCTCATGGCGCAGCTATTCTTGACTTTGACTATTCTTCCGTCTTGCACAGTTGCTTCTATGTCGTCGCATAGGCATCCGCAGACTGGACACGTTACGGCCTTAACAACAGGCATGCAGCTACTTCCCAAACTGCTTCTTCAAGAGCTCCCGCAGGCTCAGCATAGGCTCTTGTCCTGCGGGCCGGATCTCTACTGGGATGCCCTTCAAAGACGGCATGCCGATGCTGTGGGTCTCAGGGTTCATGACCGCATTCGCCCAAGGACCGTAAGGCATGAAAATCACTCCTGGATGCGGAGCTCTGGGTGATCTGATGGCTTCGACGACTACCGAGCCGTAGGTCGTCGATACAATGACGTTGCCCTTCTCTCTTATCCCGACCTTTTTCAAGTCGCTGGGATCTATGTGGCAGATCGAAACGTTGTCTCTATATTCTTCAGAGGCTTTTCCCCGCTCCTTTCCGACACCCTGGTCTATCGTCCGTCCTGTAATCAAGGTCACTTGCAGCTTGGGCTTTTCTTCCATATGGCTGCCCGGCATTCGTAATTTAACAAGGATTGCCACCTTTAAATCTTAATGAGAGATTTCGATAATCTGCCACATTCATTATGCCCTGACACATGTTTCATGGCAGCTAGGGTCTGTATCCGCCCAGCGTGCTCACGGCCAACGCGGCGGCGACGATGTCCGCGGTAGTGCCAGGATTTAAAAGATTGCTAGATCTGCGCAGTTTGGCGTCAAAATCGGCTAACCGCTGTCTGCCTTCGCGGCTCCCTAGCCCTCCCAAGGTGAGAATCTGAGCCGCTTCAGCTGAAACTTCCTTGGCCATTTCAATGCTGGTTTTTCTTGCTATGAATGTGTCCGGGATTTTAGCCAGAACCTCTAGAAAGGTGTGAAGTATGGCCTGGTTCAAGTCGTTACCATCGGTGATCTGCTTGGCAAAGAATGGATAGGCAAGATCGAAAGTCGCTGGATAGTTGTGGATCCATTCAGAGCAAATTGTATCATATTTCTCTGCTATTTGAAAAACCTGGAAAAGCGTGACCTTCTCCTCAAGAATCCTTCTCGTAGATGTTGGATCGTTGACATCAAGCTTGGGAGCCTTGCCGAGACCGCTGGGATTAGCGATCCCTATGGCTTCGTAGACGCTGACGGCGTCTTCAGGTGTAGTTGATTCTATGACGTTTTTTGCGTTTTTTCTCAGCTCTGAGATTTTGAAGGCGTCCATCTTAGCTTCACTCATTCCTTCAGCAACTGCGATGGGAATGAGCATGATCACCGCGCCGAGCAGGGTATTTCCACCGTGCTGCCAAGCATTGACGTCCGCTACACAGTCTTTGATCAATTTCCCAACGCCAACATCGCTCACCGGGATTTGCCCTTCTGCCACAGCGATTCCACGGTTGCCCGCAATTTCAAAGGAAGGTCTAGCTGCTACGGCAGACGCCAGAAAGTGTTCATATCGTGTGCTCTCAAAATTGGTTACCACGCTGACATTTCCGGGTTTGTGAGCACCAGCTTCTAGAAGAAGGGCTAATTCCAGACATTGGGAAACATTGCGGGCATCCTTTTGCCGAAGCAAGGGCATGACAGACCGGTCTGTATGTCCTTTGGAAAGTCTTATTAATGTTGTGTAGAAAACTACACAGCGATGAATGATGCAGCAGTGCAATGGTGAGCACTGATGGGTTACAAGCATACCCGCGCATTGGGCAGCGCGATATTCGCGGCATTGGCAAGCGTGTGGGTTGCCCTAGTACTTGTAGGCGCCCTAGTTCCCGTCTTTCCAATTCTAGGAACGTCCGCCGTGGTTACCCTTTCAAACATCCTGACTACTGGATTGACAGCATCTTTGCTTGGACCCTTGTGGGGTACGCTTTCAGGTTTTGCATACGGATGGCTTATCCCATACGTGAATCCAGCCGCAAATATTTTCGGCCTGCTCACCTTCCTGTCCCCAACAATTGCGGCTTTGACAGGCGCTCTAGTGCTGTTTGGCAAATGGAAGAAAGCTTTGGCGATTTTCGCCGTAGATATGGCAATATGGTTCCTTCATCCTTTCGCCTGGTATCAAGCGATGCCTATCATAACATGGGAGTATTGGCTTGCTTTGATCTTTATCGTAGTAAGTCCCGTGAGAAATCGGATGATCAAGGCCATAACCACGCGGAACCCCTCCACTCTGCCATTTGCCTTGTGGTGCCTCGCTTGGATTTCACGGATGGGAGATGTTGCAACGGGCAATAACATATACGTATGGATCATGGGTTTTGGAGCTCCGAGTTTCTACATGTACTGGGTTCCAGTGACAGTTTATTATGCCATTGCCGATTCTTTGAGTTGCGTCGCAGCAGCAATCTTGGGCACAGGAGTACTGCTGGCTTTGAAAAGAGGCAACATAAGGATAATTGCACTGGATTCTCTAGCACCTGAGAAATGAAATCCGACGAATTCTTGTCACGACGGAAGGACAGGAAATGAAAACACGAGAAGGAGACTTGATAGAGACTGATGAAATGATACTTGACGTCAAGGGCTTGGTTCATCCCCCGAATCGGATAATCGCTTTCGTTCGCTATTCTCTAGATGAGAAAGGTGAGCGGAAGAGAAATGAGACAAATTATCGCAAGGTTTATTCTCTTTCAAAAAGGTATGCACTGCTAGAGAAGAGTTTTCCGCAATATCTCGTTCATGATACTGTCTTCGACGAGACATTGTGCGAAGTTCCGAATAATGACGTTAAGTGGCATCACAAGCCTGTCAAGAAACTTCAAGAAATGCGCAGTTCCAAGGACCTAGACGCACTAGAAAGCAAAGCACTGCGATTAGCAGAGGTTCTTAAAGAAGAAGCAAGTGTCTCGTGGAACGCAATAGGAGTCTCGGGTTCAATTCTCGTTGGGCTTCACACTGCGTATTCTGATGTTGACCCGATCGTATATGGATCTGAAAACTGTCGAAGAGTTCACTCCGCTCTGGAGGGTTTCTTGAGCAAACCGTATGGGTCATTCAAATGTTACAATAAGGAGGACTTGAAAGGCTTGTTCGATTTTCGTTCGAAGGACTCTTCGGCTGATTTTGAGAGTTTTGTTCGAACTGAATCGAGAAAGGTCATGCAGGGCAAGTTTCTGGAAACAGACTATTTTGTCCGTTTCGTGAAGGATTGGAACGAGGTTGATGAGGCATACGGCGACATTCAGTACAGGAATGACGGTATTGCGAAGGTCAAGGCAACGATTGCTGACGATTCTGAGGCGACTTTCACGCCGTGCGTTTACAAGGTACGCAGCGTGCAGATACTTGATGGATCACACGTCGAGGACATCGAAGAGATAGTGTCTTTCCGCGGTAGATTCTGTGAACAAGCCCGCGTGGGAGAGTCAGTGACTGCGCAGGGAAAGCTTGAACACGTGAATGACAGGAGACATGGACGCGAATATTTCAGACTCTTGCTGGGAAACAAGCCTTCAGACTTCATGGTCTTGGCATGAGCTAGGCTTTAGGATTCACCTTCAAGACCTGTTCGTAGTATCTTGGACAATAGGTAAGGCTGATTTGAACCGAGTTTCCGTCCGGGGCATTTACTTCTTCGAGGTTTCCCTCCACGTTCACTATTTCGTCCTCGAAGGCCTGCATTCTGAACTCCTCCATGTGGGAGACTATGCGCGTTGCCTCGTCTGCACATTTTATGCCTTTCAGTGTTTTCAGGGGCTCGACATCGTAGATCGAGGGCATGAAGTGGGCATCGGCGTCTCCTATTATGCGAGCGGACATTTTTACCCAGCCCTTCTGAAGTATCCTTGTCCTTGGATCGTATTCGTTGCTGATTTCGTTCCAGTCTTTAACTGGTTCAAGCTCAGTCTTGATGATTCTGCCTGTGTTTTCATCCTTAAACAAGGAGTAGATGAGCTTCCGCCGCTGGTGCCAGACGAACTCTTTCGGTGTGAGATTCTTGAAGTGCCACGGTTTTCCCTTGATCGACTCGTCGGATTCAAACTCGTTCCCGAATAAGGATGACCTGTCAGAGTGCAGTCTTTGTAGGGTTTGGCGCAGTTGGGCCACGTTTCTTCTGCCGTAGATCGTGAAATCCAAGTCTGAAAAACGCGGATGATGGAAGCCGTGAAGAACAGAGCCGAACACGCCGAAATCCTTCGTCGCCAAGCCTGACTGTTCGGCAACCAGTCTGAGAGCGTTCTGTAGTGCAGCTACGAGTTCGTCTTCAGGCTTTCTGTCAATAAGCTCTTCAAGCTTCTCCTCAGGCTTCCGTGTTTCCATGGTGTCCTCATGACTGACGCCGATGATATTCTTGCCCAGCATGTCATGGAGGATGAGGTATCTTGGGAAGCGGTCTTGAAGGAATTTCCAGCCCTCGTCCTCGAAGAATTTGTAGAAGACATGCCGATTTTTCGTTCTCAGCGCCCTTGGATTTTCTGATCGGAAAAGCCTCGCAGGCGCGTACTCAACGTCGCAAACGTAGGCGTTTGATGGGTGTGAATAGCCGAGAACTCGGAAGATCAGGCCTTCCTTCGTAACTATCGCGTCACGATCTCTGAGCCTCAGATCGGCCAAATGCTCTCGTCCTCGCTGTTGCCCGTTCCTACGACTACTTGATTGAAGGATTTGCCGGTTTCGAGGTTTTCCACGCATTCTAGCATTCCTGAGACTCTGATTTTGTCGCCTTGCCGTGCTACGTTTCTGTAGCATCCGATCATGGAAACCACTTGTACTGGTATCTTGTCTTTTTCAAGCTCTGACCCACTATCGGCTGGTCTGTAGTCTTCGATTTTGTACGTGGCAGGGCGGAACATGGCTTCACCGTCGTCTTTGACCTTGCAGACAAATCGGACAGGAATAATCGGCAAGTAGCTGAATGAGCCGTACTTTGTGTTGATCTCCTCTGGTTTGCGAATGGCGTTGTACATGAAGATTCTGTTCTTGTAGCGGCCTTTGAAGCGTCTTGCAGCATCCAGGCGATTATTGGATTGATAGCTCAGCGTTCCTGTCTTGACGAGCTTGCCAACAGTCTTCTCCAGCATTCGAAAGTTTTCCGCTCCGTAAACCACAATGTCTATGTCAGATCTCGCCGTGTGCATGTCTAGGGCCACAGATCCGTGAACTCCGAAGTCTTCGATGCCTATGCCTGATTCGCTTGAAAGAAGCTTGATGAAGTCTGCCGTGGCTTCCTGCAGTTCATCTCTGTATTCGAGGCTCTCCAATGAACGCAGGCATTCACTTGGGACGTATACTCTCTTAATCGAGTTTAGCGGTGCGCTGATCAGCTCCTTTTTTCTGTAGGGGCAGTAGTACACGAAATCTGGAAATCTGTCTCGAAAGGTCCGAAGGAACGCCTGATAGTTCCCTGCGGTGTAGAGTTTTTCGGCTCTGAAGAGCTCAGTTGCTCCGTACTTCCAGGTTCTCTTCAGGAACTCCACGTTGAAGAGTTTTTTGAATCGGGCTGGAATGTACTTGAGGAAGGCGAAAACTCTGTTATTTGGATGCTCATAGCCGAAGACGTTGAATATGAAGCCTTCTTCGGTCACAAAAGTGTTCCCGTCATTGGGGAACCAGTCTGAGATGGCCGTCCGTGAACACCTTGATACTGAGAGGATTTGGAACGCTAAAAAGCATATTGCCTTCGGCCGCAACTCTTAAGGGATGCCGGGACAGATCAAGCTCTGGGGAGACTTTGAGTGAAGATTTACACCCGTATGTAGTGTTTCTTCCGTCCGAGAAGAAAACCAAGATCCTAGGAGCCATTTTCGGCTCGCGAGCGGCGGTTGACATCTTTAGGTTTTCGTTGAGTCAGGGTATCTCGGCGAGCATTTTTCAGAGGGACCTCATCGCGAAGCTTCACTACTCGAACAAGACGATAATAGAGAACCTGAAGTCGCTGACGAGGCTCGGACTCTTGAAGGAGGACATGAAGAAAGCCGAAAAGAGCAACCGAACAGTGTGGGTTAAGGTCTACCAACTTTCAGACGCGGGGAAATGGTTTGCTCTTCTGCTCGCTGAAGAAAGGGATCTTTCCCAGGCTGAGAAAGCCGAGATACTGCAGAACCTGTTCAGGATGTACATCAAATGGGTCAAGAGCACTTCGCAGAAGCTGCGGCTGAAAAAAGAGAAACTGGAAGACATATTCATGGAAGAGATGGAAAGCACGGGATGAGAAATGAAAACAAGGATCTTCGCAATCGTCGGCAGTAAGAAGTCTGGAAAGACCACGGCGATGGAAGCCCTAACGAGAGAGTTGACGGGAAGAGGCTATAGAGTCGCTGCCGTGAAGCACATTTCGGAAGAAGGTTTCTCATTTGACACTCAGGGAAAAGACACGTGGAGATTCGCCCAAGCAGGAGCAAAAACCATCTTGGCCGTATCGCCCTACGAGACAGTGACGGTCCAAAAAAGGGCCGCTGACAGCGTTTCCCTGAGAGAGATCTTGCAGAAATGCAAGGACGATGACGTGATTCTCATGGAGGGGTTCAAAAGATCTGTGGCCCGAAATCGGCGCATATACAAGATCGTCACGGTCAAATCCGCAGACGAAGCCCACGAGGCCGTTAGCAGCTTCTGGCCCTTACTGGCTTTTGTTGGACCTTTCTCTACCGAGAACCTAGACCTGAAAGTACCTTACGTGGATGCAATGAAAGATCCCGAAAAACTAGCCTACATCGTGGAAAATGCTTTGGACAAAAAGCATTAGCATTCTGTGCGTCTTGTTGGTCTGTGGAGGTTTGGAGAGAAATTCTTGAGGGGAGAAAGGAGAATTCTTCAAGAAATAATTGATTCTCTTCCAAACCTTTTCCACCCAACGCTTCGATGCTTGTTGCTTCGTCTCCTCTTTCTAGAGGGCCTTAAATGCTTCAGACCACCTCGTGTACAGTGAGAGCATGTCGAGTGACACGCTCGGCTTTCTCTCTTCTAATGTCTGTCTGAAATCTTCCATCGTCAAGGATCGGGGGTTGGCCTGCTTGTTGTTGGCTTGTCCGGTTTCGAAGAATTCGCCTATGAGCTTCAGCTGTGCCGATTGGCAGACGTCTCTTATGTCGCTTCCTGAGAATCCTTCGGATATTCTGGCCAACTCATGAAGGTCAACGTCAGTGGCTAGCATCAGGTTAGTCGTGTAGAGCTTGAACATCATTAATCTCGTGTGGTGGTCAGGCAGGGGCACTAGGATTCGCTTCTGGAACCTTCTAATGAAACCCCAGTCCAGGTCCCAAGGCTTGTTAGTTGCGCCGATGACGTAAACGTGCAGGTTCTTGCCCTTGTCGACGATGCCGTCCATCTCTTTGAGGAACTGGTTTCTAACCCGGATTTCTCCGCCGACTTCGTTGGAGTGCTGCCCCATGAGGGAGTCTAGCTCGTCTATGAAGACTATGGAGGGTTTTCCTTCTGTGGCTGACTTTCTCACGGAACCGAAAAGCTTTGCCACGTTCTGTTCAGCTTCACCAAGCCACTTGGACATTATCGAGGCAGCATCGATCGAAACGAACGTGGCGTCGATTTCAGTGGCCACTGCCGCGGCTATCAGCGTTTTTCCGCACCCGGGCGGCCCAAACAGCAGTATTCCCCTGGGCCATCCTAACGGAAACAGGTCGGGTCTCTGGACCGGGTACACGATGGCCTCCTTCACCGCTTTCTTGGCGGGGTCCAGTCCGACGACTTCTTCCCATCTCACTTTCGGCTTTTCCATCATTATGAGTTCTTCGTAACTCGACTTGCCGCCTTCCGTGGTCTTGCCGTTTCCTTCGCCGTCGCATCCTTCAGTAGGCTTGGCTTCGATGCGCATTACCGCTCCTTGGAGGGCCTTTATCCGCTCCTGGTATGCGATGGCTCTCTGAATGTAGACCTTGTTCAGCCCGTACTCCGGGTATAGCTGCGTGAGCTGCAGAAGGCTCTCTATGGCCTTCTGGTACATGGTTATCGCCATGCCCTTCGACCCTTGCTTGTCAAGCCTGACGGCTTCCAGCGCGTTGTTGGTCGCGTTCTTCTCAAGTTCCTGTGAAGCGCTCATATTCTTTCATCCTTATTCGCTCGTTTTTAACTCGATCTTGATCTTACCCTTCGTTCCGAGGGTTTCAAGAGTCTTCTCAATCTCCTCATTGGAGATCTTCAGATCGTCTGAGCATCTTGTCAGATCGATTTCTCCGTGACTCTTCTTCACGTAGTCAAGAAGCACGTCTTCCAACGATGGCTTCTCAACCATGAGTGAGATTTCTTTAAACTCGGCCTTCTTATAAGAAAAGAGAGTTTGGGAAGGATCTGCTTCGGAATCGTCTTCAGTCTCTCGGCCCATCATCTTGGAGCAAGTGGCCGTCAGGGCGACCATTTCCTTCACGGTTGTCTGCTGCATCTCCACGGACTTGGGCGTAGCGGGCGGCTCTGGCAGCTTCTTAGCAAGCTCTCGCTGCAGAACTCCTGACACTTCGTTGAGTATTTCTTCTCCTCCGGGTGTTTTAGCACCTACTGATATAATCGACTCATCCGCCGTTAGCCTAGTTTCGCTGAGTGTCTCGGTTATGGTCTCGTTGACTTTTGTCAGTTCAGAGGAAACGTCTGGCAGGACATTGAACAGTTCTTGTGAAACACTTTGAAGCAGCTTCAATGCTGGTTTAAGGTCGCCTACAACGTCGCTTAATTCCTTTACCGTTTCAAGCCTGAGTATAACGCGTTCGATTGCCAGCTCGACGTCGTAGAAGAAATGTATTAGTTTTCGCACTTCAGCGACTTCGTTTGCGAAGATTGTAGCTTTTTCCTTGTTCTTGTTGTTCAGTGCGTTCACGCATGTTTGGAAGAGGATTTTGTCTCTTTCTCTCAGCCTATAGCTTGCCTGTTGAAGTTTGTTTCTTTGGACTTTAAGTGTCTGGACGGATGTGGTGACGGTTTCGCAAAGGGGTGGAGGTCCAGAGTGGAAGAATACTTTGATGTTTTTTCCCTCCGCCCGCTACCCATTTCTGCTTTGGCTAAATGCCCGTTTTTCCGATCTCTTTCACGTACACAAGTACGGGGGGTTCAGGCAGCTCAGGCGACACGTAGACCGCGCCAGAAGCTTTGGGGGCCATTTCTGTTGGCTTGCTCGTGACTTTTCCAGGCATAACCGGCCTGTCGCCCAATAGGCTATTTGAAAGCTTGTTCTTGGTGACTTCTAAATCGCTCTTCTCTATGTTGATCTTCTTGAGGTTGTCCTGGATCATGCTGAAAGCCGTTTCATACGATTGATCATCCATTTTTCCTATTTCGTGCTCTATTTCGATGTGGATTAGAGCGTAGTTCAAGGCTTTGATCTCTTCTAGGCATCGGGCGATCTCTTTGTCCGTTTCCGCTTGAAGAGTCTGTGCTTCGCTCTTGAGCTCGGTGAGGGCTCCATCGAAGGCCGCGTGCAGTTGATTGTAGATTTCTGGTTCTATCTTCTTTTTCGCGTGCAGATCGCCGAGCGCTTGATCCTTCCGCCATAATAGTGGGATGTGTTCACAAAGGATGCCTGCGTCAGATTTTATCTCTGAAAGAAGTGTTATTTCTGATCCGTCAACCTTGAGGTAGTCGACGGAGTGTTTTGAGAATTTTCCGTCGCCGCGCTCGACGAAGACGTCATCGAACTTTCCCCTGGGGGTCACGGCGAAAGATGCGATCTTCCCGATTACTCTACCGTACTCGTCTTTTACTTGCTTTCCGACAGAAAGAAAAAGGTTGGGGGTTTGTGACATGGTTTTCCTCCTTTACGCTTAGGAAGCCTCTGTAGACGATTTCTCGCCCATTGGACCAGCGGGGATTCCTGGCATTCCTGGTGGCAACTCTGGGAACTTGTCCTTGATTCTTTGCTCTGCTACTGTTGCCGCTTCGTTGAGGATTTTTCCGGCGTCCTCGTTTACATTGTCGAAGTTCAGCGTCATTCCTGAGCCTGAGCCTGCTTCCATCATGATTCCGCTCAGCATGTTTCCTATCTCACCTAGTTCGCTTTCTGCTTCGGGGAACACGCTTACTAGCCCCGCTTTGACTGATCTTAGCACTCCTACGGCTGGTCCCAGTGTGGACACTACGTCTCCGAGTTCTGATACGGTTCGTAATCTTAACACGATCTGTTCAAGTGCGAGTCTAGCGTTCATTATGAGCCTTTCCATCTTGCGGATTTCTGCAAGTTCGTTGGCGAACACGTTTGCGCGCGAACTGTCATGCTTGGTGTAGGCGTCGACTATCCTTGCGAATATAGTCTTGTCTCTTTGGCCGAACCTGTCAGTGGCCTGGTCAAGTTTCTGAATCTGCAGTTCGATGCGTCTGACGGCAAAGTCAAGTCGTGGCTTCAGTGGACCCGGCGGCTTCACAGCTTCCTTGATGCGGTTTGCGAACGGTGCGTCATCTCTTCTGGTTTCCCATTTTTTCGAGAATCTTTCTGACAAATTTAATTACCTCCAAAAAGGACAGAGCACCTAAAAGTGTCTTAACCATTGTTAACATGACAGAAACATGCGCGTATATACGTAGAGCTATACGCTCAAACGAAATGGGCTTTGGGCTTTAATCTATCGATTAAAAGGCCAGCTTGCTCGGTTTTAAGTTATAGACAAAAAGGTGTAAGTTAGACTAAAAAGAAGCTTAGAAGGGAATGGTAAGCAAAGGTGAATTCAAGTGGGTGAAAGAATAAAAATTTTCTTGGTAGTAGCGCTCTTAGGATTCTTGGCAGGAATAATAGCTCAACTCGCAGCTGACTATGCAATTCCATGGCTCATGGCAGTAATGCCACAACTGGTTCAAATGAGATTCCTAGTCTCAGGGTTCGCAGGAGCCTGCCTGACTTTAGTCCTAATCAGCGTATGGGCATATATAGCAGGACCACCAGAACGCTAACTCTCTTCTCCCCTCCCCTTTCTTTATCCAAGACACAACAGACTTTAACATGCTCATCGACTATATCGAAATTGACTGCGAGCGCGCGCTATCTAGAAGCATCAGACGACTTCACTTGCCTATTTGATGCGGCAAAGGGAGAACAGTACCAAGTTCGCAGATCTTCCCTTCTTCTCAAAGCCGTTGCAGATTTCACGCCCTCCTTGGGCATATTGACGCTTTGAGTTACTATGAACTGAGGATCAATTCGTTGCTGGCACGGTTGACCCAGAGGATTTTGGACCCAGCAGCGGAAAAAGACTTCATCCGCACGATAGCGTACGCGTACCTCGATTTGCTCGATATGCTGAAGAAACTTAACATTCGGACTCAGTAGCGGAAAAAGTATTCACAAGCCTTCAGCACTATTTTTCCCCGCCTCGAGCTTCATCGTACCTCGATTTCCTCATCGTCCAAAATTATAGGACATCGCACCAACTTATTTGTGTTTTCGAAATAGCTTGAAGCCGTAGATTTCCACATGATATTCAAAGCATGTCTTAATCAGTTCAGAAGCTTCTGCTGTTTTGGCTGCTTTTACGGTCCACTCACTGTCAATGCATATCTCGAGTGATTCTCATAATAATTACAATCTACTTGGGAAGCGCGCGCTAGAAAACCAAAAAACAAGAAATAGCAAAGACTCAAACATTGAAATCTTAAATCTGCACAACAACAGAAGACAAACTAGAGGTTCAAAAAATGAGTGAACCAAAAGTCGATGAAAAGAAAATGGTTAGAAGAAGTGTTGCGGTCGCACTCGGAATAGTCTGCATTGTTCTGGCAGTCATTCTGGTTGGAGCAATCGTGGGTCTGCAAAATCAGGTGAATGACCTCAACAGCACACTTAACCTTGACAAATCCACAGTTTGGGTCAGTGACCAAACGCTAAGACAGCCAGCTAACATCTACACAACTTGGGCACCTGGATTTTCAGCGTCCTTTAGCGGATACGTTTCGGTTCGAGTCATATCAACAACTACTGACACGTATGTTCGAGTTATCTACACTTCACATGGTGCAAGCTACGATAATCAAATAGTGGTTGGAACAGATGGAACAGCAGTCTTTCCAGTTTTACCCTCTTCAAGCATTGAAATCAGAGTAGGCAACACAAACTTCGATGGAGCAAATGGAACCGTAACAATAACATATTACTACTAAAGCGCGCGCGCCGAATCTCACGCTTCAAATGAACGTCAAGCCAGATGCGCACTTGGCCACGAGTCTTGAACCGACGCGCGCTACGCAATAGAAAAAGGGGGTTATGGGCCTGCTTGTCCATAGTGTAAGGCTACTATTGCTATGTCTTTGCCGTCCACTTTGCTGTCGCCGTTTACGTCGCAGTTTGCATTCCACACGTACGGAGGTGGATATCCGGGCGCTGAGCCGTAGCACAAGGCAACTATCGCAATGTCTTTGCCGTCAACCTTCCCATCAGGCACAAAATCCCAAGGGTTAGACGTGCCACCTGTCAAATCTCCAACCATCGACACTGTGACCCACTCGCCCGTGAAGTTGTTGTTGGTCGTGTTTGTTTCGCCTGGAACGGGCTCAGCGTAGGCGCTTATGGTGTAGTTGCCCTTCGCAAACCCGGTCGTGTTCCAAGGTAGTGTGATGTTTGTGATTGAGCCGCTTTCCAGAGGCAAAGCCGCCGATGCGATTGAGGTCGTGTTGGCGTATGCCGTGACGTTGAATGTTTCAGGGTATTCGCCCTTGTTGGCACCGTAAACGGTTATGTTGCCGCTGAAGCCTTGAAAGATTACGATCTTGGATGACACGACGCTGACGATTGCAATGTTGTGGCCGGCGGGCGGAGTCCAGGGGTTCATGAGCGGATAATTGTCTTGGTTGTTGATGTCAACGACGTACGGTGTATCTTCCATTTCGTCGCTTCCCGGGTGATCTTGGTTGGGACCGCACTTCTGATCCAAGCCCGTGTAATCGCTCCAGTAGTTTCCGCCAGAGGGATACCCGTCATCCCAAACGCTAGTTGAGCCAGAAGAATAAGCTTGGCGGGTGTTGTTCATGAAATTGTTATGGTAAACAGTGTTGCCAGAAGAGGAAATGAGGTTGAGGCCCAAGACTCCGTTGGCTGTTACGTTGTTTCCGACTATGCTGTTGTTTGAAGAATAACCAAGAGAGAGGCCATAATAATTGTTTGCTGCAATGTTGTTTCCAAGTATGCTGTTGTTTGAAGAAGAATCGAGGTAGAGGCCATCCCCGCTGGTTGCTGCTATGTTGTTTCCGACTATGCTGTTGTAGTTTGAAGAAGAACCGAGATAGAGGCCGTAATATTTGTTTGCTGTTACGTCGTTTCCTCTCATGCGGTTATTATCAGAAGAATAGAGATAGATGCCAAAGATGGCGTTTGCTGTCACGTTGTTTCCGACTATGCTGTTGTAGTTTGAAGAAGACAAGAGACAAAGGCCAACCTCGCTGTTTGCTGTTATGTCGTTTCCGTCTATGCTGTTGCTGGAAGAAGAGACTAGATCGAGGCCATAGTATCCGTTTGCTGTCACGTTGTTTCCGACTATGCTGTTGCTGGAAGAAGAAACGAGATAGAGGCCATAATATCTGTTTGCTGTCACGTTGTTTCCGACTATGCTGTTGCCGGAAGAAGAAGAAACGAGATCGACCCCATCATAGTTGTTTGCTGTCACATTGTTTCCGACTATGCTGTTGTTCGAAGAAGAATCGAGAAAGAGGCCATAATATCTGTTTGCTGTCACGTTGTTTCCGACTATGCTGTTGCCGGAAGAAGACCAGAGATAGATACCATTCCTGTTGTTTGCTGTTACATCGTTTCCGCTCATATTGTTATTATTAGAATACCAATAGAGCCCGATGCCCTCCCCGTTATTTGTTATGTTGTTTCCGCTCACACTGTTGCTGGAAGAAGAACCGAGATAGAGGCCATAACCGCTGTTTGCGTTTATGTTGTTTCCGACTATGCGATTGCTGGAAGAAGAGCTGTTGCTGGAAGAAGTAAGGAGCTCGATGCCATCATAGTTGTTTGCTGTTATGTCGTTTCCGACTATGCTGTTGTTTGAAGAAGAACCGAGAGCACCGAGATCGAGGCCATAACCGAATGCTTTGATAGTCGTGTTCTGTATCGTTACGTTGGTTCTTCCTGAGAGTGTTATTCCTGTTCCGCTTCCTGTTCCTTGAACTGTGTATCCTGCCCCATTCAAAATAATGTTGTCTCTTTCAATCGCAATTCCGTCAGTATCAGCAGTTATGTTGCCAGTTAAGGTGTATGTGATATTGTCTGCAGTATAGATAGGCGCTGTCGGCGGGTCTATGCTTCCGTCGGGTCGTATGTAAATGGTTCCGCTTGCCCGAACTATTTGAACGTTAAACGCCAAGGCCAAGGCGCTTACCACGAGTAAAGATAGTATGATTATAGAAACAGGTTTCCTAAACAATTCAACTCCCTTCTACAAGCTCTAAGACAACTTGTCTCGATAAAAAGTTTGTGAAACACTCTTCTACTATCAGTCTCATCTGCAGTTTCTGTTCGTCTTAGCCATTCTGCCTGCATCAGCCTCAACGATCTGAGAACATGAAAAAATAAAGAAAAAGCGGGTTTCGCAGGAGAAGTAGGGTGTTGCAAGGCGATTTCCTCATCGTCCGTACTTATAGGAAATCGAAGGACCTTTTTGCGTTTTCTGAAGATTTTGAAGCGCGCGCGCTCCGACAGGAGTGGAAAGAACCCAAAATATCAACGAAAACAGCTTGAGATTCAAAAAAAAACAATCTTCCAGCGCACGCTCTAGAATCAGTTTTGAACTGGGGTTGCTGGCTTCTGAAGAGCTCACAATTAAATAGTCTTAGGGTGCTTTAGACTCTGGTGTTTTGTTTGGATTCGAAAATTCAGCGTTTTGTTGAGGTCAGCAAGCAGGTAATCTCTGATTGTGCATTGGAAAACGGGGCCATCGTCGCGGCGAATTGCTTCAAGGAATACTTCCCGAAAGAAGCAAAAGATTACATGTACGTATGGCCCAGAGACGCATCTTTTACATGTGTGAGTGCAGATATTCTGCAAATGGAGAAAATCCAAGAGCGTTTTTTTGATTGGTGCATCAACCGGGCAGAAGGCTTCAGAGATGGAAGTTGTCTTTACCAGAACTATTCTGTTAATGGTCTTAGAACCTCAATCAATTTTCAACCCGACCAGACTGGTTCTCTCCTGTGGGCGATCTGGCACCATTTCAAAGGAGAACCGAAAAGAGCGTTGAAACATGAGAGACTGATTAAACTGGCAGCTGATGGCTTGTGCAACAAGTGGAAAGGGAAACACTTCGACGATACCACGAATGATTTGTGGGAGGAGAGGTTCACTTTCGCTGATTTGGAGGACAATTTCACCTATTCGCTTGCCGCCTGCATTAAAGGCCTGAGATGCGCAAACGAAATTATTCCTAACGAGAATTGGACAGACACTGCAGAGAGCATGTTTCAAAGACTCAAAGAGCACTGCAGAGGCTACTTCATCAGAAGCTACGGAAGACTGAGCGATGAAAGAATCGACGCTTCGGCACTCGGGCTTGTCTACCCATTTGACCTTTTCCGGGCGGACGATCCGCGAATATTGGCCACAGTAGAACAGATCGAAAAGAAGCTGGTTATCCGCGGTGGGGTCCACAGGTACGAGGGCGATGAATACGACGGGTGGATGCGCGGAGGTCTGCATCGAAAGAAGGGGGCGGGCGCTTGGCCGATCCTCAACTTCTGGATGAGCATATGCTATTCGAAACTGGGCAGCAGGGAAAAAGCTCTTCAATACTACAACTGGCCCCTGGAAAGAGCCCAAGAATTCCTGCCCGAACAGATATTTGAGAACAAGCTTCAAGTCTCTGTGAAACCGCTGTGTTGGAGTCACGCGATGTTCATCATCGCTTCAAAAGAGCTCGGCTTTATACGATGACTCCAATCAACATTTGAAGGGAGACAAGTCATAAAAACCGTAAAGCTTAAGCAAATTCTATGCATTTTGTCATACTCGACTTGGTGTTGAAGATTGGTTGACGTGCTCTTCATTTTCGAAGTTCATCAACCCTACCGGCTCAGGGAGAGTTTTTTCTGGGAAAGAAACATGTTCAAGAGGAAAAACAGGGAGGAACTGTTTGATTTCTATTTCGACAACGCGAAGAACAAAGAGATCTTCGACCGGGCGGCCAAAAAGTGTTATTTTCCAGCAAACGACATTCTGTTTGACCTGATCGACAGTTTCAAAAGAGAAAGAAGGAAGGTCAAAGTCTCATTCAGCATCTCAGGCGTCTTTCTTGAACAATGCGAGAGTTATAACACTGACCTTCTGGAATCATTCAAGCAGTTGGGCGCAACAGGCTGTGTGGAATTTCTAGATCAGCCCTATTATCATTCCCTGGCGGGATTGTACCCGGTGAGAGACGAGTTCATGGAACAGGTCCGAATGCACCGTCAACTGGTGAAAGACCTGTTTCAATCTGAACCTGTTGCCCTCGAGAATACTGAGTTAATCTACAACAATGCCATCGCAAGAGTCGCGGACAAGATGGGGTATAGTGCCATGTTCACGGAGGGAGTTGACAGAATCTTGAAGGGGAGGTCGCCGAACTATGTTTACAAAGCCAATGGCTGCGAGAGACTCAAGGTTCTCCTCAGAAACTTCAAACTGACAGACGACATTGCATTCCGGTTTTCAGTAAGAACGTGGAGCGACTGGCCCCTCACAGCTGACAAATACGCAGACTGGCTGGCAGCGACTCAAGGGCAATGCGTCACGATCTTCCCAGACTATGAAACGTTCGGAGAACACCACTGGCCCGAGACAGGCATACACGACTTTCTCAAGAATCTGCCCTTAGAAATTTTCAAGCATGAAAACCTCTCTATGTCAACTCCCTCGGAAGTGCTGAGCAAATACAAGGCTGCGGGAGAAATCGACGTGGCTGAACTCGGCGGCACCGTCTCCTGGGCTGACGTCAACAGAGACACGAGCGGCTGGCTGGGAAACACCATGCAATGGGCCTACTACACCACGAGCAGGGAACTGGAACCGCTTGCAAAAGAATCAAACGACAGCGAATTTCTCAGGCTATGGCGATACTTTCTGACGAGCGACCATCTTTACTACATGTTCTCTGCCGGGGGATCGCCTGGTGAAGTGCACACGTACTTCAGTCCCTACAAATCGGCGACAGACGCCTTCGTGACCGCACAAGGAGCCCTGCTCGACTTCGAATCAAAGCTGCGGGATTACGTGTATGCGGCAAACGAACCATTCTTGTTCTACAGAGGCTCAGGAGAAGAGAATTTCACAGGGGTCAAAGCATGGAGCCTCATCGGCTTTCTCCAGGCCATTCAAGGAATCGACACAGCGCTGATCGAGTTTCACAACCGGAAAGGAGATTTCGAAAAATGGGCAACCATATCACTGCGAGACGATGAACTGGCCAGACGACTGCGGCAGATTCGAACTGGCTCAAAGGTTCAAGGCGAAGAACTCCGTGAAAACTTGATGGACACTGTGCAAACACGATTGACTGAACTCAAGAAGCGTTTTCTTCGATGAAAAATAGGCGTTCGAGCCTATGAAAAAGCCGAACACACTTTGACAATACCGAGTTTCGTAAGGAAATAACGGAGCCGCCGCAGATCGTCTCTGTAGCGCGTCACGTAACCAGAGTCCAAGAGCTTCTGAAGCAGACCGTGCAGTCTAACGACGCCTATTCCCAGTAGCTCGGCTAACTCTGCTGGCCGTTTGGCGTCTTCCCTATCGAGTGCCCCGAGAATATGCATCAACAGAAGAATTCTCATCTCCTCAGGATACTCTTCAAACATGAGGAACGGAAACTTTATGCGAATCGCCTCAGGTCGGGGCGCCGCCATTAAAGCAAGATCATACACCTTCATCGTCCTTTCAGCGATCCTGTCCCAATCATACTCCCTGAGGGCTTTTCGATACCCGTTCTCTCGAATCCTATCAGCGATATCAGGGTTCTTGAGCACCCTCAGGATCCCCCAAGCCAGTGAATCGGAGTTGTCAACGTAGACCTTGATGCCCGTCTTTTCATGTTGAACTATTTCAGCCAGTCCTCCCGTGTCTGTCACTATGATCGGTGTCCTTGCCGCCATTGCTTCCAAGGCTGTAATGCCAAAAGGTTCGTAAAGAGATGGAAAGACAGCAGCGTCACTTGCCCTATAGATCGAAATCAACGTTTCCTCATCAACGAACCCTGCGAAAAAGACGTGGTCAGCCACGCCGAAATCCCATGCTTCCTTAGCTAGATAATCTTTCATCCCGCCTTCTCCGACGATCACAAAGTTCACGTTCGGCATCGTCTTCAAGACTTTGGGTACTGCGCCTATGAGGACGTGCACCCCTTTTTCGTGAACGAGTCGTCCGACAAAGCACACTATTCTTTCCCCATTCTTCGCGTACCGACGCTTGATCGGCAGAGTATTGACGTTGCCATCAAACTTGGCCACGTTTACACCGTTTGGGATTACGTGAAGTCTCTCACTCTGTACGTTGAAAGCAGAGGAGATCTGGTTAGCCATGTAATCGCTGCAGCAGATCACCTCATAACTCTGATTGATTAGGTGCCGTTCCACCTCGTTTATGGTTCTTTGATAATCATTGTGGATTCCGCCTCTTCTTCCCGTTTCAGTCGCATGGATCGTTGAGACCAGCGGTTTTGAAAAGGCGTCTCGGATCTTTGTCGCCGCTTCCGTGACTAGCCAGTCATGAGCATGAATGATGTCCACTTCCTCGTTGCTGTCGTTGATCACGTCAATGGCCCTTTCAGCCATGGCTTGATTCATAGAAAAAATCCATCCTAAGAAGCTTGGAGACGGAATCTTCGAGTTGAAACGGTGCACGTTGACCCCGCCGATCTTCTCGTCTTGTGGTGCTCCGGGAAAGTCGCAGGTGACCACGTGAACAGTCACGTTCTTGCGAGCCAACGCTAAGGAAAGATCATACACGTGCGAGGAGATCCCGCCTATGATTCTAGGAGGAAACTCCCAGCTGAGCATGAGAACACTGAGTCCGCCTGCGGTCATCAACTATCACATCAAGATGCGCTAACATATCTTAAAGCTCTATTGCACAAAAGTTATTTGGTAAGTCATCTTCTTGAAAGAAGCAGAGAATGATAAAATTGAACGAGTACGATCTCCCCCTGTCAGAACGACTTCTGATAACCCTGCATAACCTCTGCGCCACGAGCGGCGACATGGCAAAAAAGAGTTACGAGCTAGCTCAGATTCTTCAGACCGGCATGGACGAAGTCAACCAGAACTTGGACAAGCATGTTTCTGACGGATACGTCGCCACTTTTACTGATAATGAAGGAAACAGAAGATTCTACCTGACAAACACTGGGATAATAAGAGTCTGCTCACTTTTCAGTTGAGGAAGTGCCGCGTTTCTTGCGCGTAATAATCTTCACGTGGGAATTCCCACCGAGAATTGTAGGTCCACTCGCGTATTACGTGAACAAGCTCGCAGTCGAATTGATAAAGAAAAGCGTTGACACGTACGTGGTTACGTACCACAGCTCTTGGGTTGGCTCTCACCAAGGCGCAGACGGCATTAAAGCTTACAGAATCTCGGACGCGGTTAGGCCGCAGATAAACATACTGACGTGGATGCTTAGCCTGAACCAAGAAGCTGAACGGGTCGCCGCGGACATCTACTACTCGGTGAAACATGAAGTGAATCTTATAGACGTGCACGATTGGCACTTCATACCCGCCGCGGTCACCTTGAAAAGGGCTTTGGGAATTCCCTTCGTCTTCTCGGTAGACAGCATTGAGCCTCACAGGTCTCGAAACAGCAGCGCGCCCTTAAGCCTTTCCATAAGAAGCATCGAGTCTTTCGGAGTCTCTGAGGCCATGAGGGCCATAGTCAAATCTGAATGGATGAGACAGGAATTGAAGCACTATTACAATGCCCCAGAAGATATGATAGAGACAGTCTCGCCTGAGTCTGAGGCATGGATAGATGGGATCCTTGCGACTTATGAAAAGGGTCCGAGGGTGTTTGTCAGCTGAGCAGACAAATCCGAGTTGTGATGCTTTCCTGGGAGTTTCCCCCAAGGACGGTAGGTGGGATTGCTGCCCACTTGTTCTATCTTTCCCGAGAACTCGTGAAGTTAGGCGTGGACACTTACATCGTGACATGTGACTTTCCTGGAGCGCCAGAACGCGAGGTGGTTAACGGCGCACACGTGGTGAGAGTGGATTCGTATAAGACTCCTTCTCCAGACTTTGCGACTTGGGATTCGCTGATGAACGTGAACATGCAGAAAGAAACCGCGACTGTAATCAGCAATCTCGGTCGCCAAGTTGATATTATACACGCTCACGATTGGCTCGTCGCCAACGCGGCCCTAGGCCTCAAACACGTCTTCAGAATTCCACTGGTTGCCACGATTCACTCGACCGAAATCGGTAGGAGGAACGGGCTTCACACAGACTACGAAAGGATGATTCATCAGACCGAAAACTGGCTCGCTCACGAGTCTTGGCGAATCATATGCTGTAGCAGATACATGTCAGACCATGTGAAGTGGGCCTACGGGCTTCCGCAAGACAGGGTGAGGATTATTCCAAACGGCGTCGACGCCAGCGTATACGAGAAAGCGTTTGACAGAGCCGAGTTCAGAAGAAAGTTCGCCCTGTCAGAAGAGAAAATCGTGCTTTATGTCGGTCGACTAGTATATGAAAAAGGGGTTCAGACCCTAGTCAGCGCCATTCCGAAAATCCTTTCCAGAGTGAACGCAAAATTCGTAGTCGTTGGTGACGGAGGCATGAAGGAAACGTTGATCCGACAAGTGGCAAACATGCGGCTTACGCACAAGACCGTGTTCACAGGTTTTCTAGACGAAGAAAGCCTCAGAAAGCTCTATCAAGTCGCTGAAGTCTGCGTGGTTCCTTCTCTGTATGAACCGTTCGGGATCACCGCGTTAGAAGCGATGGCCGCAAAGACCCCGCTGGTCGTCTCGAACACGGGAGGCCTCTCCGAAATCGTTGAGCATGATAAGACAGGAACAAAAGTCTATGCAGGCAACGTAGATTCGGTCGCCTGGGGAATAACAAGAATTCTGCTAGATCCCGGATACGCAAGCTGGATCAAGCTCAACGCATACCAGAAAGCCCTCGAAGTATACGATTGGGCCAAGATAGCAAAAGAAACAAAGGAATTCTACGAGCGAGTACTCAAAGAATACGACAGCGGCTCTTGGAAACCTACTTGATTCCGCAAAGCCTCGAGGCCTCATTGATTTTTTCCCTAGCCTTAAGCGAGCAGATAACGGACCGATCGAGCCAATCTTTGCTGCCCCACCAAAAATCATCACTTGCTTCCGCCATGAGGAGCCACCGCCAAGCTTGATCTAATGCATTCCTTGTCTCGGGCGAGCAGTCCACTAATGGGGCCGCCATCTTTTCTTCGGCTTCATGAACCGACCTGCTGGCCTCCAGAACCCGTGTCCAAGTCTTCTGCCTCTCTTCGCCCCCGGTCCACTTCAGAAACCTGCCGTCATCGAACGTGTCCGGGACATTCCAGCTTCCATCCTCAACGATCACCGTGTCCTTCGGCGGATGTTCGGCGAGGTACTCGCTTATGGTTGTTAACCTGATGAACTGAAAGTCAGGATCCTTGTTCAGAAGATACAGAAGAGGCTCGAAGAACCATCCCCAGAAGCCTGCGTTCTCTCCAGAGTGACGGAACCACCCGTTTTCACCGTCAGTGGCTACGGTCAGCAGGAACTCCCCGTCATTATTTGCCACGATCCCTCTTTCGATTTCGTGTCTGAGCCAAACGGGGTTGTAACCGCTCTGCTGAGCGATGCTGATCATTCTGTCTCGGGGGATGACGATTATGCGGTGCCCGTCGTACTCTGCAAAATGAGGCTTGTACAAAAGCTGAAACAAGTTCTCATTCTTGTTGGCGTTGACTATGTGGGGACCGTCGACTATCGTCCATTTTATACCATTCTTTGCAAGCGCGGGAATCACTTTGGGGCTGAAGGCAAGCTCAGGCAGCCAGAACCCCTCGGGTCTCGTTCCGAAGGTTCGCTCAAAGAGACTCAGATGCTCCTCGATCTGCTTCAACCTGTCAGCTTCAGGTATGAGCGGAAATATGGGATGAAAATAACCGCAGCCGGTGAAATCTGCTCTTCCAAGCTTCATCGTCTCCCTGTACTTGTCCCATACTCCGTTCAACCTTGAATCGAAACCAACGCTTTCCAACTCGTTGATCTGCTCAATCAAGCTGCCTGTAAAGTTCAGAGTAATCCTCGCATTCTCATCCTTCTTGAGTGCCTCTGAAGGGTATGTGTACGGGTGCAGCGTCTGGCCGAAAACGTCGCGAGCCACCTCTGACTCGTACGTTGGGCCATTCAAGTTGTAGCGCGGCTGATGCATGTGCAAGACCAGAGCAAAATACAAGGGTTGCTTGTCCATCCTACTATCGCCTAGATTCACTTGCATCTCGAAAGATAAAGTTATTATGGTAGATGCCTGCTATCTGAGCTAAAGGTGCCTTCAGTGTCTGAATTCTCGCAAGACGAGGTAGTCGTCTTAAAAAAGGTAGACTTCTTAAGAAAGGTGACACCTGAAAGCCTGGCTCGCATATTGGGGGAACCCTACACCGTTCAGAACCTTGTTGCCTACCTTAAATCGTTGGAAGAGAAAAAGCTTCTGAGAAGGACACAAGAAAATAAGTCAGCCTATGAATTGACCCCGCTCGGACTCATAGCCATAGGATCGCTGCCTGAAAGCGCGAAGAAGATCTATTCGTCAGTGCCCAGTGAAAAATGTTTCCACTTCTACACCGGGGTCGGACAGGACAAGTTCACGCAAATGTCGGCCTGTAGTCTTTCGGACTTCAAGGAGAAAACAAAAAAAGTCGACTCAAAATCGCTGGAATTTCACCTCCAGAGAGGCGACATAGCAAAATGGTTCAGTGACGTCTTGGGCGAAACAGAGCTGGCCAAAGAGTTTGACCGGTTAAGAACAGCAAACCTCTACGGTGAAGTACTCAGGACCCGCATAACAAGGCTGATAGACGCTCGCATCGAAAGACTGAGTTACGGCAGAACCCTCGTCTGATTCGCAAGTCTCACGTATGCCAGTGGTGCGCTAATGCGCATTCTGCTGCTCAGTTGGGAATATCCACCCAAACGCCTGGGAAACATCGCTGACCACGTGAGCACCCTGGCTCATGAACTCGTCAGACGAGGACACGAGGTCGAACTCGTAGTCCTGGACGATTTGAAGCAAGGGTTTGAAGACGTTACAGGCGTCCATGTCCACAGGGTCGCTGCCCCCATCAAAACTCACCCGATGGCAAGCATTCTCAGTTATTCTGTCACCGCCTCGCTCCAAATGGAGACGGAATCCTCAAACATCATCTACTTCTACAAACAACAAGGGAAAAGCATCGATTTAATACATGCTCACGAATGGCTCACGACATACCCCGCAATCGTTCTTAGACACGCCTTTCACATCCCTTTTGTACTGACCTTCCATTCGATCGAAGGACATCGATGCCATGACCATTTCAACACTACCAGCCTAGCAATCAAGGAAATTGAAGACATGGGTATATGGGAATCCAATTCGGTGATCACAAACACGGACTGGTTGAAAAAGGAGATCTCAAGATATTATGGTAAGGGCCACGATGAGAAGATAAGAGCGATCTGGCCTCTTCGCCCAAACTGGGTTGACGAAGTCGTTTCCGTTTACAATAGGGCTATGCAGTGATTATGCGGATGCGAGTTCTTCATCTGTCATGGGAATTTCCGCCTAGAATAATAGGAGGCATAGCTTCACACGTTTTTGATCTTTCCAGAGCCCTCGCCCGAAGAGGCTTAGATGTACACGTTATGACATGCAATTTTCCAGGCGCGAAGAAGTTCGAGGGCATCGACGGAGTCAACGTCAACAGGTTTGAAGCGTATGCCGCTGGAGACTCTTTCTTAGGATGGGCCCTTCGAATGCAGAAAAACATGGAGATCAGCAGCAGCGATCTAATCAGTGGAACCAGAGGGTTCGACATCATCCACGCGCATGATTGGCTTTCCGGCGTCGCCGGCATCGGACTAAAACATTTGTACAGAAAACCCTTGATCACAACGATGCACAGCACAGAATATGGCAGAAGAACAGGAATTCATAATGATCTTCAAGCGTCGATTCACGAGATTGAGGGCTGGATCGTGCATGAATCTTGGCGGGTGATCACCTGTTCGTATTATATGCGCGGCCACGTCTCTTGGTGTTTCCGCACGTCCGAAAGCAAGATAAGCGTTGTACCAAACGGCGTCGACGTCACAAAATTCAGCTTCAACTTCAACTATCGGGAAGTCAGAAATCGATTCGCACAAGAATCTGAAAGGATCCTGCTGTTCGTAGGGAGACTCGTCCCCGAAAAAGGCCTAGACACCCTCATCAACGCGCTACCCATAATCCTTGCTAACAGCCTGAACGTCAAGCTAATCGTGGTTGGAGAGGGACCGCAAAAAGAAGTGTACCAACGAATAGCCAACGATTACGGGCTGCGCGAAAAAGTATTCTTCGCAGGGCACATTGACGATTGGACACTGAGAACCCTCTACCGCGTAGCAGACGTGACCATAGTTCCATCGAAATTCGAGCCTTTCGGCATAGTGGCATTGGAAGCCATGGCCGCCCATTGCCCATTAGTGACGACAACTACCGGCGGGCTGAATGAAATCGTAGACGACGGCGGCACAGGCTTGAAGGTTCCAATAGATAACCCCAACGCCTTGGCAGGGGCAATCCTCAGGATCGTGAGAGACGTCGGATTCAAAAACTATGTAGTAGAGAACGCCTATCGGAAGTGCCTATGGAACTACAACTGGGACAAAATCGCAGAATGGACAAACGGAGTCTACGACGCAGTTCTGAACGAGTACACTAGAAGCATATGGAAGCCATCGGGTTGAACAAACAATGCGCTTTGCTCGCAATCTAGTCGTCCCTTTTTTCCAGTCCGCTATTTTTGCAATCGTACGGCTTAACGTCTCTTTTGTCAAAAGCCTTCTTTCATTTGTTGATAGGCAAACTCCACCATTTTTTCTCCCTGGTCGTACCAGAAGTCGCTGTTCCAGTATACGTAGCAGCTCGTCTCAGCCGTGAGAAGTGCCCTCAATGCGTCTTCGCTCCTTGAGACTCCTGTTTGTCGGTCGTGAAATTTGCGACTCAGCTCATCTATTTTCCTCCTCATCTCTAATCGTCTATCTCCTTCACCCCATTGTGAGTGACTCCCCAACCATGAGCCTCCGATATCCTGCAGTTCGATCTCGCTGTCTGGAGGATATTCCTCGAGATATTGAGTAATTGTCATTGAGAAAACCTTCTCATCGGTCTTTTCTCTGAAAAACGGAATGAACGTATCGGAGAAGAAATGGTTCATCATGACGTTCCCGTTTTCACCATCAGACGCAGGAACGACAAGCGCAGGGCACTTTCTACCAGCCTTTTCTGATATGCGTGCGGCTTCGATGCATTTGTTATATATTCCATTCGCATCGCATCCTGTCTGCTGATCAATAAAATTGTACTTCGGCCTGAAAATGACGGCCATCTCTCCGCCGTCGGTTCTGAGAATATGGGGTTGGCAGAAGATCTCCACGTGCTTCTCGTACGTGAGCGTTTTCTCCGCCTTCACGGCTTCGATCGGTAGAATCAGCCATTCATACCCTTTGCTCTTCAACAGTCTTACCAGATCACCCAGTTTCTCAGCAGCTGGAACACCCATCTCTGGTAGCCAGAATCCTTTGACCCTGTCGGTCGATTCTGGACCGAAAAGCGAAAGGAAAACCTTTCTCCAGAAATCAACCTGGTTTTCCCAGTCTTCTTCAGGGGTTACAGGGAAATAGCAATGAGCGTACGCTGTTCCGGAAAACTCTACTGAATCAGGAAACTCGTGAAGAACCTTTCTCCACACCCCGATCACTTCTCCTATCACATTGCCATCCACGTCTTTTTGGGAATGTAGTCCGCTCATTTTCTCCAGGCTTTCAAGGAGCATTCCAGAGAAGTCTACTGCAACTCTCGGTTGTTTTCCTTCGCCTTCGAGATTTTTGACCCAGAAAGCAGGGTTTCTGTAAGCCCTGGCCATCAGTCTGCCATCCCACTGATCTCTTGAGTCGTCAGAACTGAGCATTTTTTCCAGATTGCTTATGATCTCATTATCTCTGGTGAACACCATCGGCTGGTGCATGTGTAACCAGGGCAAATACACTGCTTTCATATTAAGCCCCGATAAGTTGAGAACCGAAAATATAATGCTTTGGAAACAAATCCGGCAAATTCTACGTCACAAACAGAAAAAGATGGAGTATGCGGGAGACGCCCCACGCGGGAGTCCAGTCCAAGCTATGGGCTTCCCCAGTTTCGGATGCCGAGGCATGAGGGTCTTTGCCTCCTAGATGGCTTTTCATCATCGCTGTACTCGCCTCTCTCCTGTTTGAAACGGTTGCCAGCCACTAGTTGCGTACATGGCTGACTTACAGGCAAACCTAAGTAAAGTCATGACTAAGTCATCTGGAAAGCGGCTGTTTGAGCAACATTGCATGCGGATCCTGTCGAGGAGTGATTTCCGAAGAGTTAAAGAATCCAATTTTACAGAGTGTGACATTTGCCAGGTGACCGTTGCGCCAAAGTCTAGACTTGGGTTCTTCGCGAGAGTTCGTGATTTTCTCAAAGGTCTTTACGAGGCGCTTTACGGTTTCGTCTTGCACACGTTCAGGAGCATCAACCTTAGAATCAAGTCAAAGTTTCCACTTTATCGTATGCATGAGGAAACTGCCGAGCATGTTCGGCATGCTGTTCAAGTATTTGCCTGGCTGGTCCTGCCTCTGAGCCTAGCCTACTTGCTTGGGCTTCAATTCTTCTTTGGCCAGAGTGTTTGGGGCTCAATGCTTTGGGGATTAGCCGTCTACTTCTACAGCAACTTCCTCCCAGATCTTCCATCAATCTACAGAAAGCAGAATCTTGACGCGGAAGCCACTGACCTTTCATGGTACAAGAAGTATGCGCTGCTTCTGTTTGCACCAGTGCTCGTTTGGCTGTTGTTCTCCGATGTGCGCCTGAACTGGAAAACTGTCGAAACATACCACAATTTCAAGTCGCTGGCCGTTTATGGCGCGTTCCTTTGTGTAGTCGGTTTTCTTGGGTTCGCTGGCCTGCCGTTATCATTCGCAGATCTGCTCAAGGTCTTCTTTTTGCTATGCTGCGGCGCAATAGGCTTCCTGACTCATCTAAGGGTTGACGAGATCTGGTAACAACGCCCTAGGTGGGTAGACAAATCCTTAAAGTCCAAAGCATACACTCTATCAATGAGGCGTGCACGGTTTGTTTGACCCTGTCACACTTGCACTGATACTCGCCGGCGCGATAATCGTAATAGGTTTTTTGAGCAACTACCTACTCGAGCGTACAGGCTTGCCGGACATGCTCTTCCTCGTAGTGCTGGGCATGTTGGTCGGACCAGCAACAGGACTGGTGAACGCAGGCACAATCATGGGCTTCGCCCCGTATTTGGCCGGTCTAGCGTTGGTCTTCATACTGTTTGATGGCGGAATGACCATGAATATATACCACGTCTTTTCCCAAACCGCCAGAGCGGTTGTACTTGCTGCAGCGGGATTCACGCTAAGTGCGATCGCTTCCAGTCTACTCATTCACTTCTTAGTGATCCCGAAAGTCCCATTTCTTTATGCACTGCTGTTCGGAACGATCGTCGGAGGCAGCAGCAGCATAATCGTCATGTCACTGGCATCAAGAATCAAGCTTAGCGAAAGAGGCTCGACAATCCTACGTTTGGAGTCAGCTATCAATGACATCCTCTGCATCGTAATCTCCCTCGTCGTCATTGAGATAATGGTACTGGGAGGAACGGTCGACGTGTCAACCGTCGCTAGGTCACTTGCAAGCCGGTTTTCCATAGGGGCGATGCTTGGGATAGTCATCGGCATCGGTTGGCTCAGCATGCTAAAACGCATCGTCGAAGCGTCTTATTCCTATATGCTAACGCTGGGCGTTGCACTGCTCGCATATGCTCTATCTGAAACTTTGGGGGGGAGCGGAGCATTGTGCTCACTACTCTTCGGCATCATGCTGGGCAACGAGAAAGAGATCTACGGAATTCTTAGAATGAAAAAACCACCAGACCCAGTCGTGGATGCCGGGTTGAAACGGTTCGAATCCGAAATAGCCTTCCTGCTGAGAGCGTTCTTCTTCGTCTACATAGGTCTGATCGTCACGATGCCCAGTCTTTTGACGGTCGCGGTTGGAATAACACTGGCTCTGGTGTTACTCGCGATAAGAGTCGGAGTCGTCAGACTTGCAACTATAAAAAGCAAGCTGACTCAGGAAAGAGCGATCATGAGTGTGCTGCTTACGAGAGGACTGGCTTCAGCTGTATTGGTCACACTGACATTGCAATATGAGGACTCTGTGAAATATCCGGGTGTTGGACCGGTTTTTCAACAGTTGTCACCACTATACATCAACATAGTAGTCGTCGTGATTCTGGTCACAGCACTTATAGCCACTGTTGGGATTCCTCTCCTTCGGTGGAGAACCAAAAAATAAGGGTAGACTGCAGAAACATCGAATTCTGCGCCCTGTAAAATTAGGAAAAAAGGATCGCGCTAAGTAAGAAATATCGGTTTTAACGTGGTTTTGTAACAAAACACTTTAACAATCCTGCACCAATTCAGGTTTTTCCGTATTGGCATTTGGCAAAAAGCTATACTATTGGCTTGTGTCGTTCTAATATGGGTTTAGCGCAAACTAATGCTTGAAAAGGCAGAAGAATGGAGAACATAAGATCAAGGGAGGTTTCACGAGAAACTGCTAGACGTTTTCTTATTTCAAGGCAGGGTTTTCTTCAAGGAAGAAGAGGCAAAGACGGTGCGTTAAAGGCAATAAACAGACTCGAGTGCATCCAGACTGATCCAATCAGTGTTGTACATCGCAATCAACACTTAGTTCTTCACAATAGGGTTAGAGACTACAGGCCTTCACACTTGGAAGAGCTGCTCTACAAGGACAGGCTTGTGTTCGAGTATTGGTGCAACGAAAAATCTATAATACCCATGGAAGATTTCCCTTACTTTCGCTACCGGATGAAAAATCCATCACAGTTTCACTCTCCATTTTACGAACGCATCAAAGCCAGAAGAAAGGAATTGAAAGAAGCAATTTCCAATGTTCTTTCAGAAATAAAGAAGTATGGTCCGCTCTCTGCACAGGAAGTTGCCCAGAAGGGAAAAATCAAACGCAAGGCGGCGACAAGCGTTCTGAACCTCTTATGGGACTCCGGGGACATCATGGTCCATCATCTAGAAGGAAACAGGCGATATTACGACCTCGCCGAGGACGTCGTTGGGCCAAACACAGACGTAGAAACCCCAAGTAGAGAAGAGTACGAACGATTCATGATCGAGAAATACATGAGAGCCAACGGACTTATCGACACTCGCGACTGGAGGTTTGGCTGGTTACCATTAAAGGTCTTTCAAAGAAAAATGTTAATCAAAGAATTGGTTGAGAACCACAGGCTGATTCCAGTTAAGATCGAAGGGGTTAAGCATGTTTACTATCTCCCAAAAGAATACCTTAGTATTCTTGAACTCTCTGATGAACCGATAGACAAAGGGGTTTATTTCATTGCACCATTGGACAATCTCATATGGAATCGCAAGATGATTCTTGAAATCTTCGATTTCAACTATGCCTGGGAAGTGTATAAGGTTCCTGAGAAAAGGGTCTATGGCTATTATGTAATGCCGATCTTGTATGGAGGACGCTTCATTGGAAGACTCGACCCGAAGCTCGACAGGCAGAACAAGAAGATGATTATTAACTCCCTCCTATTGGAAAGGAAAGACCTTGATAGAAGTCTCACATCGGAACTTGCAGCCGCCATGCAAAGATTCCTTGATCTTCACGATGTGTCAAATGTCAGTATTGGAAAGACTCAGCCACCAGAATTGAAGGATGCTATAATGCGGGAATTAGGCTGAGCGCGCGAACACTATTGTGACAAATCGAAATGGACGCGCGTGCAATGTGAAAACATTGTGTGCGGAAAACGTGCGGACAACGAGTGATTTCCCAGTTGTCCAATTTCTATGGGTCGAACAAGCTTTTTATGTTCTGAGCACTGTTTTGTTCAACACTGTTGGGATGGTCTACATGTGTGGGATATTCGGGTTTGTACTCGATAAGTCCGTTCCCATGATGCAGGCTTTGAGGGTTCTTGAAAGATTAGAGGTCCATCAGTACGCGAATGAGCCTACTCCCGTCGGCGGGTACGGGGCAGGCGTGGCCATTCTTGATCAGGATGGAGGCGTTGTCCATTGGAAGGTCGGTAAGGTCGGTAAGGTTTCGCCGGCGAAGCAATTGGCAGGTCTTGTAGATGCAGATGAGGCATCTGTACTGATTGGGCACGTGAGGATGCCGAGTCCCGAGTTTATGGCTACGGCGAAATTTAAGGAGGCCGCTCAGCCTTACGTCGTTGAACGTGACCCAAAGTTGACCGTTGCCTCGGTGCATAATGGCAATGTGCAAAACTATAAGGAACTGAGAAAGAAGCTGATCGGAGCACACGTGTTTGAATCTGAGAGATTTGAGCTGATCGATTCTGAGGTTATCCCCCACGTTTTCGAAGAACTGCTAAGCGAGAAGGAAGACACGAACGAGGCTCTGTACTCGCTTTTTTGCACTCTGCAGGGTTCGAACGTTGTTGCTCTGTTGCAAGTAGGCGAAGAAAACGCGTTCATGCACTTAATCTACAGGGGAAGAAGAAGGGGGTTAACGGTCTGGACGAACACTCAAGACGAGCTGGTTTTCTGCAGCAGAAAGGAACCGTTAACCGAAGCGTTTGGCAGCATCCTGTCCAAAGGCAAGTTCAAAGAGAAAGCCTCGATTGCATGCCTTGAAGACGCTGGCCTGAAGCTTTCCTTCTGCATCGTGCCGAGGTAAAAGGATAAACCCTGCGCGTGCTGATTATCTCTCGGAATCTGCCGATGCCTGCCACCTCAGACTCCAACGTTTTCGACCTCTTAGCTAAGCCTGTCAGGGAAGCTCTGACTGAACTCGGCTTCTCCGAACCTACGTTGCCGCAGGTCCTGGCCTTTCCACCGGTACTGCTAGGGCAAAACGTGTTGTTGATTGCCCCTACCGGAAGTGGAAAGACAGAGGCCGTTCTTCTCCCCGTTTTCTCCAATTTCATCCAAAAAAGGGACGAGGAGGGCATATCGATAGTCTACATCACGCCGCTGAGGGCCTTGAATCGTGACATGCTGAAACGCTTGAGCTTCTGGGCTTCAAGACTTGACATCTCAATAGAGGTCAGGCACGGTGACACGGACATGAAACTCCGGAGGAGACAGGCCGTTTCACCGCCGGACATGCTGGTCACGACGCCCGAGACTCTTCAGGCCATCCTGCCTGGCCTGCGGATGAGACAGCACCTCAGCCATGTCAAGCACGTAATAGTTGACGAAGTGCATGAGCTGGCTTCGAGCAAGCGTGGGGTTCAGCTTGCCGTAGCTTTAGAGCGGCTGTACGAGGTTGTCGGAAAAGAGTTTCAGAGAATAGGCCTGTCCGCAACGGTTGGCAACCCGGATGATGTCGCAGGCTTCGTCGCCGGTGCAAACAGAGAAGCCCAGGTAGTCCAGGCAGCCTTGCCGAAGGCTTACAGGTACACCGTGGAGAACCCAAGTCCGACTGATGCGGATTATGATTTGGCAGGCAAGCTGCGGACTTCGCCCGAAGCTGCAGCGAGGATCAGGCGAATAGTTGATCTCGTCGACTCTCACAAGTCAACGTTGATCTTTGTGAACAGCAGGCAGAATGCTGAGATGCTCGGTTACAAGTTTAATCAGCTCGGCAGGGCCGACATAGCAGTTCATCACGGTTCGCTGTCCAAGGAGGAGCGTGCCCAGATCGAGGACGAGTTCAAGTCCAACGTCTTGAAGGCCCTAGTCTGCACAAGTACTCTAGAGTTAGGCATAGACATCGGCTCAGTCGACTTGGTGATCCAGTATCTATCGCCCAGACAGGTCAGCAGCCTGATCCAAAGAGTCGGCCGAAGTGGTCACCGTCTCGACATGGTTTCTGAGGGCATTATCGTCACGGCTTTCCCAGACGACACGCTTGAATCAGTCGCCGCAGTGAAAAACGCAAACGCGAGCAAGCTTGAGCCCGTGCTGATCCACGAAGGAGCCCTGGACGTCCTGGCTCACCAGATCGTAGGCCTTCTGATGGACAAGGGAACAATGCGGATCGATGATTTGCTGGCCATTCTACGCAGGGCTTATCCTTACCGAAACCTGTTGGAAGAGACGCTCGTGAACGTGGTATACTTTTTAGATAGCTTGAACGAGGTAAGGTTTGATGAAGAAGGAAAAGCCTTGAGGAAAGCACGGCGGACCAGGAAATACTACTATGAGAATTTGAGCATGATCCCTGACGAGAGATGTTATCAGATAGTGAATGTTATCACTGACCGCAAGATCGGCATCCTAGGCGACGAATTTATGGCTCTGCACGCCCGCGTCGGCCTAAACATGATTGTCAGGGGCAAAGTGTGGCGAATCGTGCAGATTGAGGAGGAAACGGGGATAGTCTATGTTGTTCCCTCTGAAGACCCGCTTGCGGCGATCCCCGGTTGGGATGGGGAAATGATCCCTGTGCCCTTTGATTTGGCGCAGCAGACAGGCATGATGAGAGAAAGACTCTGGCAACTGCGAAACGAGTCAGGCAGCGTTGAGGCCGCCGCTGAGAAAGCCGCGAAGGAGTTCGCAACGAAAAAGCAAGACCTGCTTGAAGCCGCGAAGGAGGTCGAGGAGCACGTTAAGGAGGGAGCGCCGTTGCCCACTCATGAACATATCATCGCCGAGGCTTTTGACAAGTACATTATCGTTCACGCTTCTTTCGGCGAGATCGTGAATCGGACGCTGGGCGGCGTCTTTGACAGCGTGCTTTCCGACCGAGAGGTCATCGTTGGCTGGTGGAACGACGGTTATCGCATACTGATCGAGACGAGGCATAGGTTGACGCCGCAGGAACTGAATAACCTGACCAAGGCCATGTTCAACCTGTCGGACGAGGAAGTTGAGAAGGCCTTCGGCGAGTATCTGGAAGCGAAGTTTCCGTTCGCGTATAAGATGAGGTTCGTTGCCCAAAGGTTCGGAGCCTTGCCCCGAGGGAAGACGATGGGTCCCGAGAGGGAGGGCCGACTGGTTAATCAATTCTCGGACACGCCTATCTATGATGAGACCCTGCGCGAAGCCATGGTTGAGAAGGTCGACGTTGCGAAGACCAAGGAAATAATGAGCGCCGTTAGGAACGGGAAAATCAAGGTCACCACGGTCTATCGAGCTGAGAAACCCACGCCTCTGGCTTATCACATTCTTGAGAAGTTTTCCGACGTTTCCGAATTGATGGCTCCCGAACAGGTCTTGCTGAACAACATTGAAAAGATGAAAAAGGCGATAGAAGCCAGAATGGCATCATTGCTGTGCATGCAATGCAATGAGTGGGACGGCCAGATTAGGATCAGGAGCCTTCCGAACGAGCCAGAATGCGAAAAATGCAAGTCAAGGCTCCTGGCGCTGCTGTATCCTGGCCAGAATTCAAGTCACATACATGAGCTTCTGAAAAAAAGACGTGAGAGTGGGGAATTATCCGAAGATGAGCTTAAAGAGTTGACTCACGTGCGGCGAACGGCTGATCTAGTCTTGAGTTATGGAAAGAAGGCGATAACCGCGTTAGAGGTGAAGGGCGTCGGCCCAGAAACTGCCTCCAGGATTCTTGGGAAAATGCAGGCTAAAGAAGATGAGTTCTACGCGGATCTTCTGAAGGCAAAAATACAATATTTGCGGACGAGAGAATACTGGGATGACAGACAACGCATGGGGAAGTAGAGAAGCCTCGCTGTTTTCGGCTCTTCCTTCAAATGAGCAGATTTGCAAATCCTGCTTGCTCAGTTCACGAGTTGGTTCCAGTTTGAGCTAATAAGGAGTCCAATAGAATATGGTGACTCAGTAGAACTAAGCGGGGATCGGTCGGTGAAGCTGGTTCGTTATCTCTGCAAAAAACACGCACGCAGAAACACAGAGTGCTACGGGTTCTTGCTGGCGGGAAAAGTCGTATGCTTGCATAGTCTGGCTGAAGCCTCCAGCGTAGAATTGCCACCTTCGATTAAGGAATTCATAGCTCAAGGAACGAGTGCCTTGGAAAGGGCGGAGCATTTGTCTGATGAGGCTTCTGACCGAGATATTGCCTGTGCCTCTTTGCCGGTTGACCAGGTCAAGCTGCTGGCGCCGATTGCTTTTCCTCCTAAAATCATCTGTTTGGGCTTGAACTACAGGGACCATGTTTATGAGACGCGAGGCGCGATCCCCGACGAACCCGTAATTTTCATGAAGCCGCACACGACGATTATTGGTCCGAACGAAAATATCGTGAAACCAAGCTTTGTCAAGAAGCTCGATTATGAGGCTGAGCTGGCCGTCGTCATGGGAAAACGGGCGAAGAATGTCTCAGTGTCTGAAGCCAGGTCATGCATCTTCGGATACACCATTCTGAATGATGTTTCAGCCAGGGACATTCAGTTCAAGGATAAACAGTGGACAAGGGGGAAAGGCTTTGACACTTTTGCACCGACGGGCCCGTGTTTAGTCACCGCAAACCAGCTTCAAGACACGTCTGACCTTTCCATTCGCACTTGGGTCAACACCGAGCTTCGGCAGAATTCAACGACGAGGAACATGGTCTTTAACGTTTATGAAACAGTCCATCATCTGAGCCGCGTAATGACTCTGGAGCCGTGTGACATCATTGCAACCGGGACTCCTGCCGGCGTTGGTTTTTCAATGAAACCTCACCCGAAGTTTTTGCACGCTGGCGACACTGTGCGGATTGAAATTGATAAGATAGGCGCCCTCGAAAACAGCATCATCGAATAAGGCCAATTTCGCGCATGCCCTCCGGCGCGTACGTAAAGAAAACTAACAAGAAAAAAATCACCGCCTCTTCCCTCTTTTTTCAGTAGGCACAAACCCGTGGGCCGAGAACGTTTATCAGTCCGATGGTGATTTTTGACAAACCATGAGTGACGGTGAATTAGAGGCCATAAGACGAAAGAGACACTTGGAGCTTCAGAGAAGACTTGCGACAAAGGAAAGCAAGATCGAGAAGTCAAATCCTGATGAAGTCTTGAACGGGGCTTTTAAGGACAGAGCATGGGAAGTGTTCAACTCTGCAAGCCATCAATTCCCAGAGATTATGAACAGGGTGAAACAGTTGCTAGTGAAGCTTGTCTCATCAGGTGAGATAAAGGAAGTCACTGGAGAGGAGCTTTATCTTTTCCTGGCAGACCTTGGTCTTAGAGTCAAGCTTGAAACCAAGATCGAGTTTGCGAGTCATGGAGAAGTGAAGTCGCTTCGAGACAAGTTGAAGGAAGAGCTGCGCAAAACATGAATAGAATCAAGTGACATGCAGAAACGGATTCTCCTTTTGCAAACACGGACCCATTTTGGAGGACTAAATCGGACTAGTTTCCCGGCTTTGATGTTTTCTCCTCAGCATGTAGTACGCAAAAATAGCGATGATTATTGCTGCAAGAATCAGGGTTCGTATTTGCCGAAGGATACTTCTTCGCAGGTAGTACGCAGAACTAGCGATGATTATTGCTACCGTGGCAATCCACGATACTGTGGGTAAAGAGACCATGAGAATGACGCAGCTAGCCAGACCGAGTGAAGGGATGAGAGGGTAGAATGGCGCCTTGAAAGTGTTCGGACTCGGAATCTTCTTTCTGAGTCTTATTGCTGAAATGTGCAGGATTATATGAGTGCACAGTATTGAGAAACTCGTGATGGCAGCGCTTTCTGGCAGACTGAGGAAGGAGGCGAGGAGTGCCATCATCGCTCCTGTGATTAGTATTGAAACGTATGGGGTGCCGAATTTCGAGTGTATCCTTGCGAGAGATTTCGGGAATTGCTTGTTCCTTGCGATGGCAAATGAGACTCTGGATAAGCCGAGAAGGTTTGTCAGGAGAACACTCACGGTGGCAACTAGAGCTCCAAAGGAAACCGTCTTGACTAAAGCCAAGTTACCGGTCGCGCTCGCAGCAACGGCCATCGGCGATGCTGAGTTCCCTAATATCTTGTAGCCCGCAAGACCCGTTGCGACGAGGCCTGTTACGACGTACAGGACTGCAGAGGTGGCTAACGCAAACAGGATCGACAGTGGCAGTGTCCTTTTTGGGTTTTTCACCTCTTCGCCAAGCGCGGCTATTCTTCCGAAGCCCAGATATGCAAAGAATATGAAGCCGGCCCCTTGAAGGATTCCGAAGGGACCGTTTGGCGCAAAAGGTGAATAGTTGCTCGAGTTTATTTGGAAAGCTCCGACGACGACGAATATGCAGAGGATCGCGATCTTTATCAGGACCAGAACGTTGTTGACCGTGGCGGAATACTTCATTCCGACGAGGTTAAGAAACGTTAGAACCAACGCGGCTGAAACGGCCACGACCTTAAGCTCGCCTCCTAAGACTGGGAACAACGCCACAAGGTAGCTTGCCAACCCTAGGCTTATCGCTGTCCCAGCTACGGTTTGTGCGGATAGCCATAGGCAGCCTGAGATGAACCCAAAGTAAGGATGAATCGTCTCGTAGGCGAACTCGTATGTTCCTCCCTCTTTTGGGATAGCTGAGCTGAGTTCTGCAAAGCTGAGCGCGGTGAACAGGGCAACGATTGCTGCGATGATTATTGAGATGATGACCGCTGGTCCGGCATATCCTACCGCGATGCCCAGAACAACGAAGATCCCTGCACCGATTATTGCACCTATGCCGATTGCCGTGGCATCGAAAAAGCTCAGAGTTCTTTTTAGCTCCATTCTTTCCCAACGGCGAATACTTAAAGTAACACTGCTTATTACAGATTCTGTAACCTGTCTTTGTGGCCATTTTTCAAGCTCTTTGCAGTCTCCTCAGATCTGGTGAAACTGAAAACTGTTAAAGCAGAGCTGTGAAGAAACGATGAAACTCTTTAATTAAGCCTGAGCAGGGCTCTCCTGAAAAGAAGAGGAGAGCATTGAATTCTGTCTCTTCAGATTCTTCGAATGCATCAAATCATCGCACTTCTGTTGCTTGGATGGTCATGCAAGCCCGATTGAGGCCTGAAACCGAAAGACATTTGTTCGGAACGATCAATCTATTAGAAGGAAGCATGTGTCATGAACATGAGAACCGAAAGGCTTGAACCGATCGGTCCTTTGAAGTGTGAAAGCGGGCGAAGGGGCCGCCAAGACATAATCATGGGCATTCTCAGGGTTTCCAAACATGGGAGCAAGAAGACCAACATGATTGACAAGGTGAAATTGAGTTCGGCCCAATGCACCAAGTATCTTGAGGGCTTGAAAGCAGCAGGCTACATTTCTAAAGAAGGTGCAATTTGGAAAACCACAGAGAAAGGACTCCAAGTCATCAGCGCCTGCGAAATATGTCACAGTCTCATGAATCTGACATAACGAGGTCGTTTTCCCGGTCCGAACATGCTTTTTACGCGATTAGACGAATTTCCTGAAACCGTTCTGGCATACTTTCAGAAGGCAACGCTTAATCGTCAGGCACGATATATCAGTCTGGGGAACCATTTAGGCACCCTTTTCTTGTAGGCAGTATACTCTTCGCCGAGGCTTCGTGTGAGGTCTTTTTCCTCATACGCTGCCATCCTATCGTACAGCATGAAAAAGGCAATCCAAACTGCGAGGGAGAGCAGGGACGGAACAGCGAAGAAGAAACCCAGGCAGAGCAGAAGTGTTCCGAGATACATTGGATGGCGAACCCATGAATACACACCGGAGTCAACCAGTCCGGGAGGGTCATGTTTTTCACCAAAAACTGCCTTGTGCGACTCCGTCATGAGCAATAAGCCGAGGCTTAATGATGCTATTGCCAAAGGCGACCTTGCCAAGAGCGGGATGTACCCTACCACTGTTGAGTGGCTGTAAAGAAAGAAGCTGAAAGTGTCCAATCCCCACACTACGAAAAAACAGGAGTATTATTACAAGCTGCATGGCGTCGCATCGTGGATGCTCAAGGCCCAGACCGTGCATTTGCGCACTATGTCTTGAAACGCTCACAACTGACCATCGCATAATCATGGTCAATCCTAACTCCGATCCTGGACTTGTTGGACTTAAATCCTTTTACTTTAGCACCCCGGCTTTCGGACACTTACAGTCTAGCTACGAGGCCATTCAGAATCGCGTTCATTGCTAATCTGAATGATGTAAGTGTTTGTAGGCCAATGCACGGTCGACCCTGTTTTTCCCTGATGGGTGGTCGTAGAAGAGGGATTCTATCAGGGGGCTGGGGTAAGCGTATCTCAAGTTCTGATCGCATAGCTTTGTCATGGCAGAGATGTAGTCATCAGGTTTTTCTACCAGATCCAGTTCATACTGGTCACATTGGCCTTCTGCCCGACGACTGACCGTGTTTACCAGTGGGATTAAGCATGCGTACAGCAGACCCAAGGTCAAGGCCAATAACGGAATGGAGGCGGCAGAGTCAACCCGCGATATTCCAAAGAAGCCTGAACCGACTTGCATTATTCTATTCGCTATGAAGAGCAAGGGAAGGAAAGCTCCGGCGAACAGCATGGTGTACTTCCAGATGTGCCCGTACACGTGATGGCCGATCTCGTGTCCCATCACGCTTTCAGTCTCGGCTTTGGAGAAGTTCGAGAGAAACGTGTCGCTTAGCAGCATCCTGCGTGTTCTTCCTACTCCTGTCAAAGCAGCAGTAGCTTTCTTCGTTCTTGTTCCGGCCTTCATTTCGAAGACTCCTATGACTTTGATTCCTGCCTTTTCAGCAAGCCTCGTGAGACTATTCAGCAACTCTTCGTCTCTCAGCCTCGGAAGCTTGTAAAAGAGCGGCATTATCAGCACCGGCGCGACATACATGAAAACAGCAATGAAGAAGGCCGAAACAAGCCAAGTGAAAAACCACCAGTACGTGAGATTGAGCCACATGAAATTGTAGACCCCGTACACGAAGACAAGGACGACGAGCAGTAACAGCCCTGAGGCCTTAGCGTTGTCCAAGAACCATCCGCGTGGGCTTTCAGTCGACAACTCGAACCTGTGTTCCAGGACGTATCCTTTGTAGTAATCGAAGGGAAGCGAGAGAAGCCAGAAAGTAGCATAACCGATCAAGGCATACAGAGCCACTGTAAGCGAGCGGTCAGAAACATATGCTTGAATTGAATTCTCCAAGATATTAGAAAGCCGCAGGCTGAGCGCGAGCAACCCCAAAGCCAGTAACACTGTGCCTTTGAACACAGACACACGCAGCCCACTATAGAGATAATTCCTAGCTTTACTCTGAACCACAGGGTCAAAACCATACAACGACTCAGACAATTATGACCACCCTAATTGCATAGGCGCCGTCCCTCGATCTATTCTTGGGGCATCGTTGATATTCTTTTCTGGTACGATCCCTACTGTGAGTTTCAGAAAAAAACAGTTGCGAATAGTGCTCTAGTTGAAAAAACGGAGTCTAGTTTGGTCCCAAAACCGAACCCAGACCCCTAACAAAAGGCAACTTTTGGCGGATTAGATTGTATTCTAGTATAATCAACTGTATTCTAGCGCTCGCAATATACTCGATACACAATGTTGAGCAAATACCGATTAACGTGCGCGCTAACAAATCTTTAATACGTTGAAACCAGAAAATGTGTTCTCAGGAGGAAAAACAGTTTGTTCAAACGTTGGTTATTAGCAGATATTCTAATGCTCGCAATCACCTTAAGCTTCGCAGCTCAAATATGCACGTTCAGCCCAACAATGAAACAGTACACCATAGGAATCGTCTACGGCGCCAACGGCCCGTTAAATGGCGCCTACGTGTCTGCCGAACCGTCTGAGCAGGGCGGCAACGGCTCCGGGTTCGCCATAACAGACAGCTCTGGACACTACAGCATGACCACAGGTCTCACAAATGGAACGTACAACGTAACAGCCTTCGCGTACGGGTACATTACCGACGAGATAGACCTTGTAAGCGTAACACAGGGCCAAACGACGACGGGCATAAACCTTGACCTACAAGCTTCTGGCGGAATCTCAGGCACAGTCACCGACGCAGTTAATGGACACCCAATCAACGGCACTGGAATTTTCGCAGACCTTTCAAATGGAACCGGGACCTTCGGATTTTTTGGCACCACAGGATCCGACGGGAAATACCTCATGGCGACAAATCTGCCCACTGGAACATACAACGTCTCAATCTTGCTGGCACCAGACGGATACATTCGACAGATGACGACCGCAAATGCCACTGCAGGAGTTGAAACCAAGAACGTAAACCTTCCACTTGCAAGATCAGGCATCATCTCAGGAAAGGTGGCAGCACCTAACGGCACGGGCCTTTTCGGCATTGACGTCACCGCTTTCTCAAGCGGCGGCACATCATACTTCGGTTCTGCCACAACGGACTTAGGCGGCAACTACAGAATAGCCACAGGACTAGGAACTGACAACTACACTTTGTTCGCAAGCGGCGCCGGAAACTTCTCAACGTACATGACACCTGTAGCGGTTATCGCGGGCCAAGAGACGAGCGACATAAACATGGAATTAACCCCTGTCACGACGCCTCCGACACCCTCGGGAACGATAGCTGGACGCATAACAGACCAGAGCAACAACGCGATTAGATTCGCGTCTGTCACGGCTAGTGGGAGTGGGGGCAGCGGGTCAGGCGATACCGACATCAACGGCTACTACAACATCTCAAGCGGCTTGGGAGACGGAAACGACTACAACGTCAGCGCAACAGCTTCAGGCTACTACGATGCGTACTATCCAACTCTCGTCAGCGTCACAGTGGGCCAGACAACATCCAACATAAACATTCAGATGAACGCGAAACCAGCAGAAACCTTCGGAACCATCACGGGCACGGTTACAGGAGCTCCAAACCCGATTATTCCGGAGTTCCAGTACCCAATGTTGGCAATGCTTCCGCTGATACTAGCAACCGCAGTAGTAGGTAAACTGATGCTGAAAACAAGACGCTACAAGAATAAAGGCAATCCCCTATAACCTCTCCTCTTTTTTTAATCTTAGACATATTCAACAGAGATTCTAGGCTCTTGACAGTCCGGGCTTGATTTGCTTTGCGCTAGACACTAGAGTAGATGCGAGTTTCTCCCTCCAGATTTCCAACTCTTCGACCATTCAAACTGTCTGTCTATCTCCAACTCCAAGCCTTCTTTTTCCTCAAATTCCTGCCGACTCTATCCTTCAACAAAGCGCGTGCGTTTGGATTCGCAGACGGGTCCGCAAGTGTGCGCGCAACATGAAGAAAAAGTCGCTGTGGCGGCCTGAGGTCTTAGGCGGCTATTGTTGTTTCCTTCTAAGCATGTTCTCAAGGATTGGCTTCAACTTCGCGTTTTCAGCTTTGATTTTCTCCTTGCCAAGAGCCTGCATCTGAGATGTCATGTCTCTGATTACTTCTGCGAACTTTATGCCTTCGGCCGCTGAGACGTATTCCACCCTGAACCTCTCCGGGCTCATGCCGAGCTTCTGCAGCATCGGCGCCAAAGCGTCCATTCTAGCCTTCATCTTGTAGTTCCCGCTTATGTAGTGGCAGTCGTATGGCAGGTGGCAGGCCCCAACCAGGACCATGCCGGCGCCGAGTCTGAAGGCTTCGAGCACGAAGTCACGGTCAACCCTGCCGGAGCACATCACACGGATAGGCCTGATGGTCGGCGGATATTCAAACCTGCTGGTTCCCGCCAAGTCTGCGCCGGCATAGCTGCACCAGTTGCACAAGAAGCCGAGGATCTTCTCCTCCGGGTTTTGTTCCAAGGCTGTTCTTATCTGTGCCGTGATCTGCGCGTCGGTGAAGTGCCTCTGCGTGATCGCGTCTGCCGGACACTCTGCTACGCATGTTCCACAGCCGTGGCACATGGCCGTGAATACTTCTGCGACCTGTCCCTCTGGCGCTCTGACTGCACCGTAGGGGCAGGCCTTTGCGCACAGTCCACATTTTGCTTTTGTGTTGCGGCATTTTGCGGGATCGACCATGGCTACGATGGGTTGGATCTTCCATTTTGGCTGTGAGAGAATCGTGGCTGCCCTGGAAGCTGCGCCCATGCCCTGTGAGACGCTGTACGGCACGTCCTTGGGGCCTTGGCAGCCGCCGGCTACGAATACGCCGTCTGCCGGCGTGTCTATCGGTTTGAGTTTCGGGTGACTTTCCATGAAGAAGCCGTCGCTTCCTCGACTGATGTTGAAGACTCTGGCCACTTCGTCCGAGCCTTGGGCTGCGGTGGCGGCTGTAGCGAGGATCACCATGTCCGTCTTGACTTCGACTGGTTCGCCATTCTCCTTCTCGGCCTGCACGACTAGTTTTCCAGAGTCAGGATTCTCTGTGACCTTCCTGCCTGTGAGCTTTGTGCGGATGAAGTTTAAGCCGAGGTTCTGTGCCTTTCTGTACAGTTCCTCGTAGCCCTTCTTGTTGGCTCGCATGTCGGTGAATATGACGTTAATGTCCAGCTTGTCGCCGTACTTTTCTTTGAGGAAGACGGCACTCTTGAGTGTGAGCATGCAGCAGAAGCCTGAGCAGTACTCGTATTTTTTGAGGTTGCGTGATCCCACGCATTGAATGTAGGTGAGGCTTTCAGGCATCTTTCCGTCTGATGGCCTCCAAAGCGTTCCGAGCAGTTGTGTCCCCGAGTCGATGATGCGCTCAAGCTGCAAGGCTGTGATAACGTCCTTGTACTTGCCGAAGCCGTAGTCAGGCAGGTCGTACGGCTCGTAGACGTCGTAGCCTGTTGCCACCACTATGCAGCCTACTTCGATTGTCTGCTGAACAGGCTGCTGTTCGTAGTTGACTGCTCCGACGGGGCAGATCTCTTGGCATCGGCTGCAGCTTCCATCCTTGAAGTGCAGACACGCATCCTTGTCTATGGTGTACGTGTTGGGCGTCGCATTGGCGAAAGGCGTGTAGATGGCTTTTCTCTTTCGCATGCCCGCGTCGAACTTGCTGGGCACTTCTACTGGGCAGACTTCGGAGCATTTGCCGCAGCTTATGCATGTGCTCAGGTCAACGTATCTGGGCCTGGTCTGCAACTCGGCCTTGTAGTTGCCGATCACGCCCTCGACCTTTTTCACTTCAGAACTGGTGAGAAGCTTGATGTTCGGGTGAACGGCAACAGCACTTACGCGTGTTGCAACGCATGAGAACCTTGGACAGTGAATCTGCTGTGGACAGTTGGAACACTCGAAGACTGGAAAAGTTTTTCCCAACTGAGCCATGTGGCCGCCGATGATCTCAGATTTGTCGACGAGATAAGTCTGATAGCCCATGTCGGCAATGTCCAACGCTGCGCTTGCGCCGGCCACTCCGGCGCCGACGACTAGCGCCTTGTTCGTCACTGGAACTTCGAAAACATCTAAGGGTTCGAGCAGCCGCACTTTGGCCACTGCCATCTTCACGAGCTCCTTGGCCTTTTCCGTGGCTTCCTTAGGCGTGCCCTGATGACACCAAGATGAGAATTCGCGGATGTTCGCCATCTCGTACAGGAATTGGTTCAGTCCGGCCTCTGAAACCGTTCGGCGAAAAGTAGGTTCATGCATCCTTGGAGAGCATGCCGCTACGACGACTCGGTTCAGCTTGTGTTCTTTTATTCCCTTCCTGATTTCTTCCTGCCCGGGATCAGCGCACGTGTATCGATTGGTCTTGACGTAGACCACGTCGGGAAGGGTTCGGGCGTAGTTTGCCACGTCCTCGACGTCCACGGTGCCGGCGATGTTGAGACCACAGTAGCAGATGTAGACGCCTACTCGCAGTTCTTCAGGCTTGGCCGCTGGCTGTTGGCTCATGCCCTGGCCTCCTTCTGCATTACCGCGCTTATCTGAGCGTTGATCTGCTTGTCAGAGTAGTTCGGCATCGTTATGGCATCCATAGGACAGGCTGAGCTGCAGACTCCGCAGCCTCGGCAGAGACCTTCGTTGACTTTTGCCTGCTCCTTGTCGCCGACTCTCTCAACTTTGATGGCGTTGTAGCTGCATGCGGATTCGCAGACTCTGCACCCGCTGCACAGGTCTTCGTTCACGTTTGCGACGATTGGTTCAACGGGCCATGAATCCTTTCTCAGCACGCTTGCGGCTTGAGCAGCTGCTGCGCTGCCCTGAGCGACGCTGTATGGTATGTCTTTCAGGCCTTGGCAGGCGCCTGACAGGAATATTCCTGGAACGTCCGTGTCTGTGGGCCTTATTTTAGGTTGACATTCTATGAAGAAGCCGTCTTTGTTGAGCGGTACGTTGAGGATTTTTGCCAGTTCTGGTGCGGTGTTGGCGGCAGTGGCTGCGTTTGCTAGGACCACCATTTCGACGCTGGCTGAGACGGGTTTGCCGTCTTCTGTCTCGGCGTAGATTGTCAGGTTTTTGGTTTCTGGGTTCTCGGTTATTCGCCGGTTTTCCAGCTTGGTTCTGATGAATTTGACGCCGGATTTCTGCGCGCGGTTGTAGAATTCCTCGTAGCCTTTGAAGTTGCTTCGCATGTCGTTGAAGAAGACGTAGACGTCGATGGCGTCCTTGTACTTCTCTTTGAGCATGACCGAATGCTTCAGCGTGTACATGCAGCAGAAGCTTGAACAGTATTCGTACTTGTTAATGTCGCGAGAGCCTACACACTGCATGAAGGCGATAGAGTGTGGCTTTTGTCCATCCGAGGCCCTGACCACCTTGCCACCCGTAGGCCCAGCTGCCAGGATCAGCCTTTCGAACTCGAGGGCCGTGAAGACGTTGTAGTATTTGCCGTAGCCTGTCCATTCCATGCCCTGGGGGTTGAACATGTCATAGCCTATGGAGACTATTATGGCTCCGACGTTGACTTCTATTTCTTCAGGCTTCTGGTCGAAGTTTATTGCTTCGCGAGCCCCGCAGGCGTCCACGCATTTGAAGCATTCGATGCAGTAGTCGCGGTTTATCGTGTAGATCAGCGGGACCGCTTGGTCATACGGGACCGAAATGGCCTTTCGCACGCCCAAGTACATGTCAGCATAATTTGGATATTCTATTGGGCAAGCGTCCTTGCATTCGCCGCAGCCAGTGCAGTTCCCAGCTATCACGTATCTTGGGTTTTTCCTTATCTTGACTTTGAAGTTGCCAGCGTATCCGTCGACCTTCAGAACGTCAGCGAACGATATTATCTCGATGTTCGGATGCCTTCCGACGTCCACCATCTTTGGGCCTTCGATGCAGATGCTGCAGTCCAGGGTTGGGAACGTCTTGTCCAGAAGCGCCATGTAGCCGCCGATGGTTTCCGATTTTTCAACCATGTAGACTTTGAAGCCCATGTCCGCGAGGTCCAAGGCCGCGTTTATGCCCGATATGCCCCCGCCGATCACCATGACCTTTTTCGTCATGGGCAACTCGATGGGCTGCAAGGGCTCAAGGACTCTTGCCTTTGCAACGGCCATTCGGACTATGTCTTTGGCCTTTTCAGCAGTTTCTTTGGGCGAGGCCTGATGGCAGTATGAGCCAAATTCACGGATGTTAGCCATCTCGAAGAGCCAAGGGTTCAGATCGGCCTGTGAAACACAACGTTGGAAGGTTGGCTCATAGAGTCTAGGCGAGCAGCCCGCAACAACCACACGCTCGATCTTGTTCTTCTTTATCTCCTTCTTGATTTGTTCTTGACCCTGCTGGCTGCATGGAAAGCCCATGTTTTCAGCATAAACGACGTTAGGCAGGGTCTTGGCGTATCTCGTTAACTCTTCAACGTCGATGACCGACGATATAGCGGAACCACACTGGCAGACGAAGACTCCGATCCGTGGCCCTTTTTGCTTTTTGGACCTACGCTTGGGTTTGGTCTCCGTCGCGGTTCCAGCTTCCCCGATTGAAGCTTTTCGTGGCATACTAGCCCTCCTTCAGCCCTATTCTCTTCCTCACGGATTCCTTTGCCTTCAAGGAACGCTTAGACTTCAGTTCCTTGGCAACGTCAACAGGCGACGTCAGCCTTTCCAGAGCCTTGTTCCAAGCGCCTGAGCGTATGGGCGTGTGGTTCAAGCTCGTTCGTTTGAGATCCAATGCTCCGTCCACTGGGCAGACGACCCTGCATGCTCCGCAGTAGACGCAGAAAGTCTCGTTTGGACGAACCTTCTTGTCCGAATCTGATAGGTACAGCGCCCCCGTGATAGGACAGACGTCCAAGCAGTCCCTGCAGCCTTCTGGGCACTTTTCGGTATGAATGTCGATTTTTCCATTGAGGAATTTTCCCACGCGGATTAAGCCTTCTGGACATTCGAATTCGCATACTCTGCAACAGGGACAGTGTTCCTTGTCAATCTCAACTTGGACATGGGTCCCCAGCCTTTCTTGGTCGGTGAGCGTCGACAAATCCTCCACGGTCTTTCCATCAGAGGTCAGCCACGTGGTCCTAATCAGGTCTAACGGGCACGCGTCTTCGCACTCTGTCTGATTCCCCCGCAGCTTTCTTGGGTCCACTTGAATATCGCGTACAAGCTGTGGAAAGCTTTCTTTTTCCACGACAGAAAGAGCATGTTTGTCGTCTACTGTTACTTTCATCGCCCCATAGGGGCACGTCACGTCGCATATGCCGCAGAAGTTGCATTTTGTTAAGTCCACGTCAATTCTGGCTTTTTCAGCCTTATGGCCCATGATCTTGGGTTGTTTCTCAACTTTTATTGCTTCTTTTGGACACGCCAGACTGCAGATCTGGCAGCCTACGCAGTGATTCTTGTCGTGAGTAAGCTTGTAATCTTTAACGTGCAAAACCCATTCTAATGTTAGAGCTTCAGCCGTGTCCCTTTTAATGGTTTTTAGCGGCATCGACTGACCACCAAATTCAAGTTGCGTCGATGGGAAAGTGGCATTTTAGATAGGCTTGCATTTTCTTTAATATATAGTTTGGTTTGATCATTGGATAATCCTAATGATGCATCTTAATGCATATTGCCACGTAACATTTCAAGTTTTCTTCATCCTTCAAAACCGTAACGCGCAATCGAGCCTTGCGGAGAAGACTTGCAAAACCATTCTTTGAGAAAACCCTTTTCAATCCAGTGACGACGGTCACTGCGTCGTTTCTTGAGACACGCTCAACCTCCCTCAACGTCTGAATTGGATTGGGTGAATTCTGTATAAGAGTCATGGCAAATGCGTGGTTAAAGATGCTTCCTCCGAAGGGAAGGAGGTCAGCATCAGCGCAGATCACTTCAATGGCCGACGAGTTTCTTGCCCGTTCCCTTGACCTTTGAAGCGTTTTCCGGGAAATGTCCACTCCAACGATTCTCGTGGATATAGCTCTGATGTGATTGAATAACAGTCCAGTTCCGCAGCCAACATCTAAAACCAAGCCTAGTTCCTTCCCCTGTAGGCTTTCTAGGGCCGCAGAGTACTTTGCGGTCTGTTCCTGCTCGTAGCGAAGATCGTAGATGTGTGCCGTTGCATCGTATTTTCGCATTATGTCGCGTTTCTTTTCCCACGCATCAGAGTCCTTCATAAGTCTTATTTGCATACCACTCTTCATAAACTATTGGCGAAGGCACAGTGTCAAGCTCGAAGCCTCTGACGGTTCTGGTCAAACCCGGCATTGATGAAGCAGAGAAAACGGCCAAGCAGGCTGTTTTTCAACATAGAATGCTTCTCGTCGTCGGTAACTGTTGGATTCAATATGCTGGAAGAGCAAAGTCTAAGCTCGAGCCAGGGGAACGAGTGTTAATCATCAAAGAGGACGGTTCCTTGCTAGTTCACCGCTCAGTCGGATACGAGCCAGTAAACTGGCAGCCCCCAGGCTGCATCTTTCACACTCAGGCCAAGGGTGGCTTGCTTGAAATTCACGCCGTCAGACAGAAACCACCAGAATCTGTCAGAGTGTCATTTGACAGAATCGACCTGATGTCGGCCATTGAGCTCGTAGACTCTGGAGAGTTTTCGCTTTACGCAAGTGAGGAGGACATGCACAAGGCGATCCTCGTCGAGCCTTCATTGTTGGAAGAGGGTTTCAGTCCGATAAGTTATGAGAAGAAGGTTGAGCCTGGCTTCGTTGACGTTTATGGCGAGGACAAGAATGGGCGACTCGTCGTCGTAGAGGTTAAGCGTAAAACTGCGGGCAAGCAGGCTGTAATTCAGCTTGCAAAGTATGTCGATGCAATAAGAAAAAGGGCAGATCGCCAAGTGCGTGGAGTCCTCGCGGCACCAGACGCCGCGAAGGATGTTCAGAAACTGATGGAAAACTTGGGCTTGGAGTTCAAACGTTTAGACCCAAAGAAATGTGCAGAAACACTCCAGCACGCAGAGACAAGAAAGCTAGCCGAATTTTTCGAACGAGCCTGACTCGGCAGAAGCACGCATGACTGTTCTTAAACCCATTAAGATGTATGTGCCGCTGGTCTTGCCTCGCTGAGATATTTGGATCATATGCTGAACCTGCTGGAGGCTGCGAGCGGACACGAGGCCCAGCCAGAACGCCGCCACAACCATCAGAAAACCATGCCTGAAGGGCAGAAAATCCGGGAAAGCACATGCACGCTCATTCAGGTCTTGGCGATTATTATATAGTGACAAGGCTGATCTGTTTTCACTGTCTCTATCTGTAGGCCGACCTCTTTTATCAGGCCGGCTGCTTTCTCCTCGCTGAATCTCATGCCGAGCGGTGGGCCCAGATCCATCGGTTTCTTCTTCCAGTCCAAGTCAACTAGTCGTCCACCATGCTTCAGCATTCTCTTGGCATTTGACAGGACTTTGGACGCAGACTCGAAGTCATGGAGGACTATGCCGAAGAAGACGATGTCGGCACAGCCGTCACACAGAATGGTCTCTTCAGCTCTTCCTACCCTTAAGATCAGGTTCGATAGCCCCAGCTTCCTGGCTGTTTCGACAAGCCTGCCTATCGCATCTTTGTCTGCGTCCAGTCCGTAGACCATCCCTTTCTCACCTACGATTCTTGCGGCCGGAATGGCGAAAAAACCGTCACCACAACCTATGTCCAAGAAGGTGAAACCTGGCTTCAAGCCGATGCCGGTCAGAACGGCCTCAGGGTTCTGCCACTTCCTTCTCTCCGTATCATCATCGAAGAATCTACGAGTCGTCAAGACATATGCCTTCCAACGCTTTAGGGGCTCTATGCAGGCGTAAACTAATAAAGCAACAATCGGCGGCAAGCCTGCGGAAGAGAATGAAGAGCAGCCACGTCTCCCAGCAGTTCTCCTCGACGAAACCGGTGAGAATTCAACCCGGACTGTTCTCCGTTTGCTGGCAATTCTGCCCCGACTGGATAGTAGCCGCCAGCACGATTTCTCCTGGAGAGATGCGCATCTTCGAATAGACTTCCAATACTCTGCCACCGTAGAGCCTCAACAACCTCCGAAAATCGAACTTTCTGAACCCCTTTCGTTCAAAAAACCTGAGTGCAACGGAATTCTCCTTTCTGACAGAAACATAGACGTGGTAAATCCCATGAATCCTGAAATACGCCATACTCGAGTCCAACAAACCAGAGGCCACCCCTTTCAGCAGAGCGATGCTCTGGGTGAACCGCAAGCCATAGAATATTGCCCACTACGCGATTTCCTATGTGAACCGATTTCAACACGGCGAAGCCGACTACTCTTTCACGATCCTCGCTCAGCAACACTTGATCGGACGATTGCAAGCTTCGGCCTGCAAAATAGCTGTAAAAGCGGTCAAACGAGATTCTGCAAATTTCCTTTATCGCACCTTCATCGCGTGGTTCCGCGCGCGCAATCAAACTTCCCCATTTTCCTCTATTTCTCTGTGTTCTTAGGCGTTAACCTTTTGATTTGGTCATATCGGAAGCAGTGGACCAGATGATCGTTCACCATGCCGACAGCCTGCATGAAGGCATAACAGATCGTGGGCCCAACAAACTTGAATCCCCTCTTTTTAAGTTCTCTGCTCATGGCTCTCGACTCTTCAGATTCTGATGGAAGATCTGAAAATTCTCTGAAAGCATGGTTGATCGTTCTTCCCCTGACGAAAGACCAGATGAAGGCATCGAAAGTGCCAGAATCTCTCTGAATTTCTCTAAATCGTCTCGCGTTGATGATGGCCGCTGATATCTTTGCCCTGTTTCGAATCACGCCAGGATTGCTCATCAGGCGCTTCATGTCTTCATCTGTGTAATCGGCTATCTTGGCTGGGTCAAAATTGTCAAATGCCTCCCTCAGGGCTTCTCTTCTCTTGAGAATGAGCTCCCACGTCAAACCCGCCTGGAAACCTTCAAGCACTACAAACTCGAACAGTGTCTTATCATCATGGACTGGGGTCCCCCACTCCTCATCATGGTATAGAATATAGAGCGGATTATCGGTGTTCCAACATCTCATCAGCTTCTTTTCCATATTCTATGATGGTTAACTTGCAAATTTAAACTTGATCAGAAACCAAAACGAAAAAGATGGGGAATTGCGATACAGAATTCTCTGGCGCTCCGGAGTCTCCCCAAGTCCTAACACCGCTCCTCCCCGATTAGATCTGCAGTCAACGTCCATCGTGCAGCTGTTTCGTTTTCTCGATCAGTTCATAAATTTCAGGGGTCAACTCGCTTAGCGTATGGGCTAGCCTTTCAGAGGGCTTTCTTGCCTTGTCTGCCATCTGAGGAAATGTTTGCTCATATTCGCGCAGGTTCGTCTGATTTGCTTTGTCATAAGACATAGCGGTTTCAGGTCATCCAAAGTGTGGCGTATTCTGCGTTGTCAAAATGAGAAGAATCACCGTTCATTCCTCCTCGTTTATATGCAAAAAAATGCGCAATCAAAGAACTTGGATTCTGAATCGCTCCCTCAGGATAGAAAGACTTTCGAAATGAAGGGTTAGAAGAGTCTAGGTTTTGAAATCTGACTCAGACATCTCTCGTGAACCTATTTTTCCCCGAACAAGGGCATGTTCGGAAAGACTTCGATGCCATTCTTGTCAATTGAATATGGGACGAGGCTCGGATTGACTTTGGCTTCCCTCATCTTTTCAACTTGCATCGCTCTTGTCGTGGTTCCTCCTGAGAACAGTGTTTGTAGCATGATGACTCCGTGAACCAGAAACTCCTCTTCCAAAGCGCTGCGTTCGAGACCTAAGTGTCCCAGCTCTGTTGTCACTAGGCTGGTGGTCCCTAAGTCTGCTAGGGATTCTATCAAGTCTACTATCGTGGTTCTTCTTTCGACCGGGTCTGGGAATCGGTAGGTAAGTGCCGCCAAGGTGTCTACTACGACTCTCTTCGCGCTGACCTGCTGGATCTTTGCTTGTATGTCTTCAATGAGTTTATCGATCGGTAGCGCCTTTCCTCTCAGGCTGTAGGACTCTTGTTTGTAGAGGGTCTCTTTCAGCATAGCGACACGTGACAATCGTGTAGCGTCTACGTAGGCAAATTTCCCCTCTCTCTCTGCTTTCTCGAAGTCCCATCCGAAGTTCTTCATCTCAGAGTAGTAGTGCCTCTTGCTCTCGTCTAGGCTGACGAAAACTCCGTTCTCTTTGTTCTCGTGGATTCCTTTATACAGAAACTGGCTGCACATTATGGTCTTGCCAGAGCCGGGTCCGCCGACGACCAGAACGACTCTCGCTTCTGGAAAGCCACCGCCGATCAGTTCGTCTAAACCGCTAACTCCACTGGGAATCTTCTTAGACAACACATCTCACCTTAAGTAAGCTCAGATTATATTCCATCGGTATTTATAGGTTATGCAACGCGCAGGCCGCGCTTGCTTTTATCAAAGGAGCTAAATTCTGTTTGCAATTGATACCCAATGCAACGTCTCAACGGAGGCACTGAAAGATTCCACCGCCAAATGCTCGTTACGCACGCCACTCGCAAAGCCCCAATGCCTCTGAAGGAATGACTTAACCGGAACACCACTCCGGGTTCAGCCACAGAAACGATGAAGGCTCCCCATAAGAACAAAACCCGAGTGCTACTATTGCGAAAAACCTTAATCACCATCTGCCCCTCTTCATATCTAGAGCACGCGTTAGGTTCATTGGAGGAGCGATCTCGATGGAAATCGTAGACGGAATACACAAGGTGGAAGGAGTAACCGCGAACACCTACGTGATAACTGACGGAGAAGACCTTACGCTCGTTGACACGGGAATGCCGAGAAACGCCGGAAAGATCCTGAACTACGTTCACAGAATCAACCATCAAGCCTCAAACATCTCGAAAATCCTCTTGACACACTGCCACATAGACCATGTAGGCAGCGCATACGAGCTTAGACGGATAACAAACGCGAAGCTCGGCATCCACCTAGAAGATGCAAACTATCTGTCGGGAAAGAAACCTGTCCCATACTCAAAAGGGGCTCTGGGCATGCTGTTCAAAGCAATGTCGCCATTCTTCAGGTTCAAAACGGTTGAGCCAGACATGACGCTCCGAGAAAACGACAAAGTCGGAAGATTCACAGTCATCCACGCGCCTGGGCACACGCCTGGAAGCATCTGTTTGTACGACCCAGAAAAAAAGGCGCTCTTCGCAGGCGACACGATAAAGTTTGATGGTGAGAGACTCAGCGGCCCACCTGAGCGGTTTACGCCCGACATGCAGCTGGCGATCAGGTCTATCGGAAAAATCTCCAAGCTAGATTTCAACCTGATGCTGAGCGGCCACGGAGAACCGTTGAAGTCCGACGCGTCGGAAAGAGTTAAAGAACTCTATGCGTCTCTAAGTTAACGTGCGAATTCACACGAGCGCCCTGGTTTTCGTCGGCGTCTTACATCGAGGGGGCATCTCGCTCATTCTGGAAGGGAACTCACCTTCACCGGTTCCTTCATTAGCGAGATGTCGCTGCCCAATCGCAATTCATCCGTGTATCTGATTTCGCCGTTTATTCGGCAGTGCGACTCAATCGTTACGCTGCGGCCATAAACATCTTGCGCTTCCGCGCCCGTCTCAAGTAGCACGTTCCTGCCGTAGATGCTCTCCGCCCGCGCATCTTTACCTATGACGACCTCGTCCGCTCTTATTGGTCCCTGAACCCTGCCTCGCCTCCCTATTTCAACGTGTCGACCCATCGCTCCCTCTCTGGTTGTAATCGTTCCACCCACTCTGATGTTATCTTCTGCTGTCGCTTTTCCAGTGTTCAATAGTCCGCCAACCTCGATCGATTTGGCGGAGACTTCGCCGCGCACTTCTACCGTACCCCCTACATCAAGATTGCCAGTGATTTTCAGTGACCCGCCTACTACCAGGGTTCCCCCTACGTCGATCTCTCTTCCGACACCTGATCCTGCTATGTCCACTTTGCCTCCCACGTCTATTTCTTCGAATTCCACGTCGCCGTCAACCTTGAGCGAGCCTCCGACGTCTATGCTTCCTCCTTTGCTCTTGCTTCCCAGGCGTACGGTTCCACCTACGTCGATTTCTCCAAACTCCAATTGGCCCTTGGACTCGAAGCTGCCTCCCACGTCCACTTTCCAGATTTTCCCGCTCGCGACCTTCGCAGTCCCGCCGACTTCCAATTCGCGGATGTTCACTTCCGACTCGAACGAGACGCTTCCTCCGACATCCACCTTCCTAGTCTCCGTCTCTCCTCGCGCCACGAAGCTTCCCCCGGCATCTACGTTTTCTGTCTTGACTCTCCCATCGACTTTTAGGCTCCCGCCCACGTCAACATCATCTGCCTGCAGGTTTTGGCTCACGCGCAAGGAATCGTCCACATCCACACGTTTCGCGATCAGGTCGCCATACACCTCCAAACTTCCGTCCTCAACTCGAACATCACCGGCTACGGTCAGGTTTCCACGGATTACAAGATCACCCTCCGACTCCAATCTCTCGGCTGACAGATCACACTCAAAAAGGCTGTTTCCCTGACAGTAAACCGAACCCAGAACCTTCACAGCGGCCGGTGTTCCGCTACTGCTCACGACGGCATTTCTGCCCAGTATCAGATCTCCATCAATGGTATCCATCGTTCTCTTGGTTCCAGAAGGAACAGATGTTCTGGCGGTCATAATGTTTCACCAACAGGTTCAGAATCGATTCCACACCTAAAAACAAGACTCACGTGTTGTGACTGCATATTGAGACCGCCTCCGATCGCATGCTTGTTGGATAGCTTCAAGAACGGCTTTACGCGCTGAGACACGCAATGGACAGCTCAGACACAAGCTACCCCCGTGTCGAGACATTTGGACTCTGCCATCTCCCTGTTTTTAGGTTCTGAAAGGCATTTCACGCTGCACATATCTCTGGTTATACAAGCGTCTTATTCTTAGAAACTTCTCCAGGCCTTCGCTTGATTCTCTTTCGTAGATGCTGATTTCGCCTTCAAACAGGCCTACGATAGCTTGGACCTGGTCTGAAGCATGCATGTACGGGTTCATGACGGCCAGCGTCGTAAACCCTCTGGACTTTAGCTCGAGAATTAAGCCGTTTAGCCATTTTCGTGTCTGAACGGCACCGTGCTGCAGGAGAACGTCGGAGATTATTTCAATGCAGGCTCTTCTGGGTTTCCCGGATTTCCCATCGAGTTTTCGAAGAGCAGAAGTTAAGGCGATGTTTATGTCGTTAAGGTTTTCGATGCTTTTCAGTGCAGAAGCGTTAGTCAGGTTTTTGACGGTCGTGTCGGCCTGTGGGTTGCATAGGAAGAGGTAGAAGCTTGACGGATATTTTTCCGCAAGGGTTTTCGCTTCATCAGGGTTCACTGTAACATAGAATGTGACTTCACCGCCTTGAGCCCCAGCCTCGAGGAACCTCCTTATCAGCATCTCCCGTTCATCGCACGAAGGGGAACCAAGTATGACCGCATAGTTTTTTGGAATTCCACCGAGCAGCAGATCGTCCAAACCTTCGTACCCGGTGCTGAGGCGGTTAGAAAGGACAGATTTCGGAACCTGGATCTTCAAAGGTTCGCTCAGTGCGGCGAAGAATTTCTGCATTCTTCTGTAAGTCTCAAGATATTCCAGACCCCATTTTGTTGCCTGATATTTCCTACGATCCGCGACGTCGACCTCTCTCACGAATCCATGTAAAACCAACAGTTCCAGAACCTTCTTTGCTCTGTCGACCGGAAGGTTTGACGCGTACGAAACCCTGGTCAGAGAACAGACCCCTTTCCTCATGATTACGTCTACGATGTCAGCGTAGATGTCGTACCGCGTTCTCCTTTCTTCGCTCAAGAGCCAAGTTCTCCATTTTCTGTGAGAAGTAACCCGCAGAGCCTTAATCTCATTATCGGTTCGGCGTGAACCCACGCAGTGGCAGTAAGAGTCCGCGCGCCTGATGTCACTACGTTAGACCGATCCAGAGCCAAAGAGAGAGAACGACGACGCAGCCGAGAATTGCACTCTCGACAAAAGCTAAATTAGCGAGACATCACAATCTGCTTGAAAGGTCTAAGCTTCATGAACGTTTGGAGAGATATTCCAGCAGGTGACGACCCTCCAAGATTGGTCAACATGGTCATCGAGGTGGTCACAGGCTCAAGGGACAAATATGAATACAACAGCGACTGGGAATCTTTCGTCTTGGACCGTATAATACCCTCGTCCGTCGTGTTCCCCGTAGACTATGGCTTCGTACCACGGACATATTACGATGACGATGACCCATTGGACGTAATGGTGCTGACGCATGAGCCCCTAAAAGTGGGCTGCATAGTGAAGGTAAGAGTGATCGGCGCACTGGTAGTCGAAGACGAAGGGGGAGAAGACGCCAAAATACTCTCAGCCCTCGTCAACGACGCGAGATTCGACGGGTACAACGATATATCAGACGTACACCCACACGAACTACGCGAGATACAGGAATTCTTCGAAACTTACAAGCGCCTGGAACCCCACAAATGGGCAAGATTCAAAGAATGGAAAGACAGCCACGACGCACAGAAGATAGTGACCTATTCAATGGAGAAATACAGGAAAATGATCCCCGGACCCGAAAGGATCAACCGCCCCAAAACAGCGACGCGTAAGCACTAGGCTTTGATAGACAAGTAATCAGTGATTCTCTTCTGAAACAAGGCGTTCTTAAGAAGCTCGCTTCGATCTATCCAAGTCTTCAAGGGAATCTGAAACCGAGTGCCGACCCATTTCAAGGCCAAGTCTAGACCGTCAAACTTGTAAGGCGCCTGCCTCACAGCGTTCCGCACGTTCTCGCGGACTTGCCAGACGCCAACGGGCATGATATATCCGGGCCGAGCCTCGCGCAGCACTATCACCCGGGCCTGTCTCCTCTCCTTGACGAGCTGCTCACAAACTGCCAACCGAGCAGAATAGTAGCAGCCGCCGATCTCAGCATAAGTCGTACGGCCCTCATAGCCTTCCCAATCGCCGAACATGACCGTCCATTTGCCATTAGGATTCCAGGTCGTCCCAGGATACCAGGCCTCGATGGCCTCATAGCTCCATGAACCCGGAATCATTAAAACCTCAAAAACATTATCCAGGTACCGGGACTCGTACACGCGATACTCGTTTATCTCAGGATATTCCTTGACATTGCTCCTCAGGGCCTTGGACAAGATGTCATCGACGGCCGTAATGCTCCAACGCGTCGGGACAAGACGCCTGTTCTCCCCCAGGCCGAAGGCTCCGACGCTGAAGGCCTTCTGAATCTTCGACACGAACACCCCTTTGCGGTAAAGCTCTCTGACAGCGTCGGCAGCCCTCAAATCCGTGTCTCCATAGGCATTTTCAACATGATGGTCCCATCGAGCATTGCCGACGTTCAAATCGCGAATCTGCCCGGAAGGCCCAAAAGGCTGGACCTCATCATCCAAGAATATGCTCCCTCGGGGCTTGTTCTTCAGGACAAGCTCGACATCAACGGGGCTCGCGGCTAAAGCCAGCTCCCTGGTTTTGTCAAGGATCTTCCCGGCCTCCTCAAACCTGCGAACGTGAACCCGATGTTTACCACGAACGAGCAGCGAACGAAAACCGACGATCTCGTCCATCGACCGGCCAAACCAGTACTCTGGCATATCATAAAGACTCGTATCTTCCTCAACAGGCGGAACCAGAGGTCCAGCATAAACCATCGGGTACCCAATGCGGCCGATGAAAACACCAGGCGGAGAAGCTCCCGTAATATCCTCGCTGCCCATAAGTGGCACGCTGCGCAGAAAATAGTTCACCTTAACCATTATCGGACAACGAGACTTGCCGCACAGGTTCCTCGAACCCTTGCAGAGGACACACTGGCTGCTCCTAGAGGCATGCGTCGTCACCCTGAGCGACTCGCCAACGTCAGCATTTAGACCCACAAGCAAATCATCTAACCAAGTGCCAGACGGTCTAGGAGCTGAAGCAGACTGCGAAAACGTCAACCCTGATCATCCGAGAGATGGACAAACCAGACTCTTAACTTTTCTGGAACTGACCCGAACCAATCATCTACCATAATCGCGCATTTTATATCCGTTCTCGAATAGCAATAATGATGGCGGGTGAACCGAGTTGAGCGAAGACACCAGATACTACAAAGGAAAACATAAGGTGAGAATTTTGACGAGGACCCAAGGTAACTGGATCGTTGAAGCATTAGAACCGTTCGAGGACGTAGTCAACGACCAAAGAATGCAGGTGAAAATCAAAGAGAGAAGAATCGTCCGGCCAAACCTTCTCTACAGGGAAAGAGCCTTGTCTCCACCTATCAAAGAACACGCCTACGAGCTGAAGATGGAAAAGAAACTCAAACAAATCGTCCACGAACAAGAGGAGAAAACCGACCGCTGAACGGAGCTCTCGCGCGCGTTTAGGACAGTCGTAAAGGTCGTGCATCGGCACACCCTCCCCAACATGGAGAGTTGCAAGGGTCCTATGAGGCTGAGCAGAATTCTTCCTGTTTGGACGATGCAGATTTAAGCGCAAATAGGTGGCGCCCTGGCCGGGATTTGGACCCGGGTCCTGCGGGCGACAGCCGCATATACTATTCCGGCATTGATGGACAAACTTTCTTTGTGACCGGACTATACTACCAGGGCTATCAAACGGCCTTAGCGCCGAAATGGAATGAGAAGAAACACCATATTAAGTTTGTCTCAGGAAGCCGTGATTCGCTTGCCCAGCGTCTCTACAACCCTGCAAATATCTCAGATGAGAGATTGTCCTACTCTTGGTCCTTGTTCAAATGTCCTTTCTCAGCCAGATAGTTCGACAGCGCTTCCGTCCACTCTCTGATCAGTATGCCATGCTTTTGAAGCTTCACGCTTCTTAACGCCGAGAAACTAGGCCTACGAGCCTTACCCGGCGACTGACCCGTCTTTATGGGCTTCAACACGGGCTTAAGACCAGCGAGCTTCAGTATCTCCTTGGCAAACTCGAACCACGTGCAGCATCCGTTATTCGTCGCATGATACACGCCGTAGGGCAGCTTTGCCCGTATCATACTCTCTACGGCCACGGCCGAGTCTCTGGTGTATGTTGGACTCATCCACATATCGTCCACTACATTTATCGGCTCGCCTTTCTTGGCCTTCGCGATCATCGTCTCCACGAAGTTTCCTCCCTTGCCGCTTGAACCAGCGGCGCCGAAGAGGCTTGCGACTCGCACGATGTAGTGTTTGGGATTCTGTCTCGTGAAGAGCTCGCCTGCAAGCTTGGAGATCCCGTACGTGTTGATCGGGGAGGGCACGTCATTCTCGCCGTAGGGCCTATTCTTGGACCCGTCAAAAACGTAATCTGTGCTTATGAGCACATCAACGGCCTCAAGCTCCCTCGACACCGCGGTCACGTTCCTGGCGCCTAAGGCGTTTACAGAGAAAGCCTTGAGGGGCTCGTCCTCACACTGGTCCACCTTGTGGAAAGCGGCGGTATTCACTATGATGTCAGGGTGATAATCCTTCAATCTTACGCAACTGTTGTAATCTGAAACTTCAACGTCCCGATGAGTCAAGCCGACGACTTCATGTTCGCCGCGCAAGGCTTTCGTCAGATCGGTACCGAACTGTCCTGTTGAGCCTATTATGACTATTCTCACAGCAGCGCCCCGTCTATCTCCACGTCTTTGAGAAAGGCGTGCATTTCTAGAAGATGGTGATACCACTTGACCGTGATCGTCCTCGGATCATCGGGGTTCAGGCTACCGCCTTTCAGAGCCTCGAAAACTTCCTTTGACCCCTCCTTGGGAGTGTATACGGGCTTGTAGCCAAGCATCCTGCGGATTTTCTCGAAGCTCACCCTATAGCTTCTCTCGTCCGGCGAACCGTACCACTCATAGTTGAAGGGCAAATCGATGGACTCTGCAACCAGCTTCGCCAAGTTGAAAACCTGAACGTTCTGCTCATCGCTTCCAACGTTGAAAACCTGGCCGTTCACCAGCCCAGAATCCGATTCTAACACTCTGATGAAAGCTTCAGACGTGTCCTTCACGTGCACGAATGGCCGCCACTGCTCACCGTCCCGCATGATCGGTATCTTGCCGTTCTTGAAAAAACCCAGAACCATGCCGTTGACCGCAAGATCAAACCTCATCCTCGGAGAAAAACCATAAACCGTCGCCTGCCTCAGAGCCGTCACGCTGAAAGATTCGTCTGCCAGGGCCAGCACCTCTTTCTCGGCCAAGACGTTGGCCCTCGCATAAGTCGTCAGTGGGTTCACGCCCGACTCTTCGTTTAACGTGCCCTCCTGAAAACCGTAAACGCTGCACGTGCTTGCCAAGACATACTTCTTTACTCCCTGCTTCTTCGCGAGAGCAGCCACTCGTGCCCTCCCCTTGTAGTTTATTTGCAACGTTTTTTCAGGGTCAAGCTCTCCGCTAGGATCGTTCGAAAGAGAAGCCAAATCCAGAACAGCATCCACGTCCCTCAGAACGTTCGGCTCAAACCATCGAACGTCGCCTTTGACCAACGTTATTCTCGAGGCTATTTCCTTTATCGAGTCTATCCCGAAGAAGAGCCTGTCCAAACATGTCACATCGTGGCCTCTCTCAAGGAGAGCTCTTGAAAGAACGGACCCTATGTATCCTGCCCCGCCTGTGACAAGAACCCTCACGCTGTTCCCCCCCCCTACTTGTGTGGAGGAGCAAACCAGTCCCATGATTTGCCGACGCGAGCATCGTCCTTCTTGCCGTTTATTTCCGTGGGAACTATCGCCTTGTCGTTCCAAGGCCGGCGGATCTCGTCAGGATTCTGGTAATCATAAACCCTCGTCACAAAGTAGGCTGTCAGCGATGGCTCGTTGCTCACAGTCTTGGTCCCGTGCAGATATTTCCCGGGTATCCGCACCAGCGTGATTTTTTCGCCGCTGGCTGTAACCTCGGCCAGCTTGCCAGTCTGCTCCTCGTAAGCACAGATTTTCACAGCGCCCGCAAGCACCAGGAAGTAATCTACCTGACCCCTCAAATGCTTGTGCCACGCCCTGACGATGTTTGGATAGCTGAAGCTGATGTTTGCCTGTGTCACCCTGTCGTCTTCAAGCAGTTCCTTCCAGTCTTCCCTCAAGGCCTCGGCAAAAAAGCCTCTTTCGTCTGGAAGGACGTTTATCTCCTGCGTCCTAACTCCTTTCAACGCATATTCCTTCATGTTCCTACCAGCTCCTTCTCATTACCATTGGAGTATCGACCGATCTAAAAGCTTATCTAATGACGACGTTCTGTCCCCAACATCAATGGGCTTTTTCACGCTTCCACTTCTGAATAATCCCCAATATGAAGCCTTATCGTTCGGTTCTTATTATTCTTGGTCACCTTAGCGTTTTTTCCAATCAGGCTCTCTTCAAGTCTTTCCACATCTCTTATCACAGCGCCTTCCAGGGTCACGCAGTACTCCACGTTGGAGTTCAAGACCTGCGAATTGTCGCCTATGCTCGTGTAGGGTCCAACGAAAGAATCCGCTATTACGGTGTTCTTGCCTATTGCGCATGGCCCTCTGACTGTGCTATTCACTATCTTTGCGCCAACGTCAACGCTGACTCTTCCTTCAACGTTGCTGTTGCTGACGCTTCCCTTAATGTCTCTCTTAACGTACTCGTCCAAGATCTTCGCGTTCGCTGATAGTATGTCGTCTTTCTTCCCGGTGTCCAACCACCAAGATTGGAGCAACTCGGCTTTGACCTTAAACCCCATGTTTATCATTTCCTGCAAGGCGTCAGTAATCTCGAGCTCCCCCCTCCAAGAGGGCTTGATTCGCTCTATGGCCCGGTGGACGTTGCTGGAAAAAACGTAGGTGCCAACTATGGCCAAGTTACTTGGCGACTCCTTGGGCTTCTCCACGAGCCGCACGACACTGCCTTTCCCATCCAGGACGGCCACTCCAAACCTTGAAGGATCCTCGACCTCTTTCAACAGGATGAGAGCGTCCAACCTTTCGTGCTTAAACCTCTTCACTAGGTTGACTATGCCCAAGCCCTGAAGGTTGTCTCCCAAGCACATGGCAATGTCGTCGTCTCCAAGGAAATCTCGGGCCGTTTTCACAGCGTGAGCAAGGCCAAGCGGCTCCTGAATGATATAGCTGACCTTCAGACCCCAGGCTGAACCGTCCTTCACATACTCTTTGACATAATTTCCAGTTTCGGATGTGATTATTACGCCAACTTCTCTGATGCCCGTGTCGGCTACCTGATCAAGAACGTAGCCCAGAATAGGCTTGTTCGCAACGGGAATAAGCTGTTTAGCTAAGGTGAATGTCAAAGGTCGCAGTCGAGTTCCTTTGCCCCCGCTCAGGACTAACGCCTTCAATTCAAACGCCACTCATAACACTAGACAATTCTCAAATGGTTTAAATACTCTTCTGCTTGACTCTTTCAGTCCCACCAGTGTCCACGGCTGGAACACGCGCACCTCAACTTCCTTTTCCACGGGCGTATTCTTCCATGACTTCATTAGCCGTCCTTGATTCGGCTTTTTTCTTCCCGAAAACGCTGGATTTCTGTATCTCGCTCAAGTACCAGGATCGTTTTCGATCATGATGGAAGGTCAAAACGAACCCGGTAGAAGCCATGAAGAAACCTAAGAAGGTTAAGATCGGCCCCAGGGCAACCGAAACATTGATTGGCTGTTGCGTGAGGAAGTAGAGGAGGTTAGGTCCTCCAAGTATCATAACCGTCACGATTAATCCTCCGATCGATATGTTTATGCCCAGAATCACTACTAGGAAAGCGAGAATCTCGTTATGTGCACTTTCCTCTGCCTTTCCCTGAAGCCAATCCGTGTAGGACAATGTTTCACTGCCAAAGTCTTCTTGTTACAGGCATTCAAATAATCATGGCGGATATTCAAAGTAAAGCTTGCGATTTTACAATAAGGATTCAGAATAAAGTTGCCTCACTCGCGCGTTCGTCATTTTCGCTTTCTCTTGGTCTTCTTGACAACAGCCACCGAGGATTTCTCCGCCAGGTGTCTGATCTTCGTATTAGGAAACAGCATCTCCAATTCACTGTGTATTCTTGCCATATCCACGATTCCATACGTCTTAATGTCCAAGATTGCCTCATCATTCTCGTCGTGGCCCACGGCCACAGCATACCCAGACCCTATCTCAACCTTCGCAGGCTTGACCACAAAACTCGCCTCTTCCAGATCGAATGCGCCAGAGTTGTCTTCACGTTTGATCTTACGCTGACTCAAACCGCACACCTTCGCTAACGGTGAGAAACGATCGATTAAAGCATTATGAACATCAACTACAGAATAAGCGTCGCGATCAATGATTCACCTCTTTCCGAGACTGGCATCTGAGCCATCCCTACAGCACCGTTTCTCCCAAGGAAACGACCCAAGTTTTTTATGCCATGACTTACAAACTAGCCAGTATGAGGCGAACATCTTGGAAGCCTACATTCTAATCAACACCGAAGCCAACGCATTGTGGCAGGTTGCCGAAGCAGCACTGAAGGTTGAAGGCATAAAAATGGCACACGCAGTCACAGGACAGTTTGACGCGGTAGTCTTGGTGCAATTCTCAAAGATGGACTCCCTGGGAAAGATACTTGAGAAAATCCAGAATCTGAAAGGCGTGCTCCGAACTCAAACCCTAATGACTATTCCGCCGCCAGTCAGAGAATAGCCGTCTCAATTGCACTGGCGTGACGCACGCGTAGCTTGAACCGACTGGGCGTCTTCCTGAACGAGTCAGTGAAGCATCATGAAGACCTGATTTGCTCGAACAGTGAAGCTTTCGCAGGATTCGGTTTACACCCGCTTCGTTCTTCAAATCTCTCCGAATTCGAACGTGAACCTGGCGAACGTCACGATAGACAAACCTGACAAAGGAGTGAAGAGTGAACTAGGGCACCAATACTGCTCGGCCGTAGACTTCGCCTCTTTTCAGCCTGAGGAGGATATCGTTCGCATCGGAGAGGCTATACATGTTAGCCTTCACGTGCACCAGGCCCTGTGACGCGATTCTCAGAACGTTCCGCATGTCAAGTCTGGTCCCTATAGCGGTTCCTTTGACGATGAGTTCTTTAGCAAAAGGAAAATCACGGAGGTTTCCCCTGACGCCGATGACGAGTATCCCGCCCTTTTTCGTGACTCTCGCTGCCACAGAGATGTAGTCGTCTGACGGCGCGAAGACTATCGACGAATCGACCTGTCCAACCATGCTGGTGAAGTCTCTCTCCTGTGAAGATACTGCCAAGTCTGCGCCGACCTCCTTCGCTAGCCTGAGGTGATCGTCACTTCGGCTCACACCGATCACCTTCGCACCGTTCAGCTTGGCGAACTGAATCGCCATATGACCTACGCCGCCGATGCCAAAGACGGCCACGGACTTCCCCGCCAGCGGCTCGGCCAGTTTCACAGCCTTGTACGCAGTCAACCCTGGACAGAAAAGAGGTGCAGCATTGACAAGGTCGAGGTTGTCTGGCAGACGGTACACGTGAGAGCCTACGGCCTTCATGAACTGGGCGTAGCCGCCGTCTACGGTTTCGCCCGTGATCTGCGCGTTGTTGCATATGTTCTCATGCCCAGTTAAGCAAGGCTCGCAGACTCCGCAGGTATCATAAAGCGGCTGAACACCCACATTGTCGCCTGCAACGATATCCGTGACTCCATTTCCAACCTCAGAGACCGTTCCAGTTACCTCATGGCCGGGCACGATAGGTAGTTTTCCCGGCACACCCATGTCAAGCCAGTTACCCTCAATCATGTGCAGATTAGAGCGGCACACACCACAAGCGCTGACTTTGATCAAGACCTCCCTAGGCCCTATTCTTGGAGTCTCAATGTCAGCATAATCCAACGGAGACGCCTCGATGGGAGCCGTTCCGCGAAGCAACATGCACTTCATAGAATCACGTGTGCTGTTCAAACATTATATGCCTTGCGGGAAAAGCCCTACCGAGGGTTCTGCCTAGGCGCCGGGGGTGGGATTCGAACCCACGTGGCCCCGAGAGGCCACAAGCTGTTCGGCGTTCGGTATCTGAACGTCTCCAGGCTTGCTCCATACCTGGCTAGGAGACCCCGGCACGGAGAACTATACTCCAATTCTTCTGCTATCAGCGCGCGCAACCGATTGGTCAGTGTTCTTTTTTTTGGTCGGGTGGCATTTAAGGTTTTAGCGCACGCGTCTAACTGAACTGCAGTTCAGTAGCGAGATCTTGAAGAAACATCATTTCATCTCTGTGCGGGGGTAAGCCCACCTTTTTGTCTTTGTTCGACAAAGGCCTCTCAGCTCCGTTTCTACATGTCCGATAGCGCTGTTTATTGCGCACCAAGAGTATAACGACCAGTGCGTCTGCAAAGTAGCCAGAAACGTCCGAAAAGCTACACAATTACCGGAGAGGTCTCGTCAACTGTTCTTTGACTAGCTTGCTAACAAAAAGACTGCAGAAGACATAGTCTCGGAACTTGAAACTCAAGACGAGCAAGTGTGTGCGGCTAAAGTTATGTCCAAAACCCAAAAAGCGTGCGTAGTGGAATATAGAGCATGCGTATAACCTGTGCTAGAAGCGAAAGAAAGCCGAAAAAGAGTTTTTCGCCGAGCAGGAACGGTCCTTTCTCCCAGGAAAGTTGCTTGCTAGTGAGTTGAATACAGACCTGAAGCCCGGAGCTTTTTGTTAGGGGCTAGTCATGATGTGCGACTTGTTCGTGCGTCTATTTGTCTTGGGTAATCCATGTTCCTATGGCTTCTTCGACAGCCTTGGATAGGTCGCCTTTCTTGCCGCGCGCGCTCGAATGAGAATGCGCAGATGGACATAATTCATTTCGAGCTACCGTTCACTTGCTTTCTCACTATCAAAATCTTCACACCTGCCCACTGAAAAGCCACATAAGACACGATCAATTTGAACCACAGGGTTACTATTCGCGTCAAGAGAGTTACCGAAAGGCTCAAGGCAGCCGGAACACCAAGTATGGTGTAGGCACCGCTCATGATTACCTCGGTGAAACCGACTAAGGAGATGCCTATGATCTGCAAGCTTCCTGTCAAGGCGTATATAATAAGCACCTTGTCGACAGGAATTGGATATCCTAAAGAAGCAAACGTTAGAAACACAACTGAAACGTCAAAACCCCAACTTGAGAGAGAATATAATACTGGGCGAATTAGGGTCTTTGGCCTGGCACTTAGAGTGTTGATGCCTTCATGAAACTCTTTCAAGAATTCTTCTGCCCCCCGCCGAAACTCCTTTGCGTCCCAATGCCCTCGTCGCAAGAAAGTGACTCGTCGTAGGAGAGTAACTACGCTTATTATCCATCCCAATATTCTCCCTGTTGCTTTGGGCTTGGTACTCAGATACCAGACTATGACCAGTGAAAAAATCGACAGAAACAAGACGGCAGCAATGAAGATCAGAACTGGTCCAGAAACCAAGTAGTTTAGAGCGAGGAGAACCAGACCTATGACCAAGTCAACAACGGTAATCACCATGCCGATGATTTTTTGGCTCACAACCGAAGCCACAATTCTGCCGGCGTCTTCACCAGAGGTCTTAGCAAGCATGTAAGCCTTTGACAAGTCTCCAGACCATCCAGGTTCAGGAACAGTGGCGTCAAAGAACAGCCCGAACCACATAAGAAGGAATACGCGTCTCATCTTGACTTTTACAGCCAGATTGCCTAGCAGGCTCTGCCACGTTAGCGAAGCAAAGAAGACACTCGCAACGAAAGCTATGAAAGCAGAGGCGTAAACCAAAAAGTCGGCTCGTTTTACGATATCGGCGATGTTCATGGTGCCGACGAAATAATAGAGGTAGAACACCAGCGTCAGCAGCCCAAAGCCGATAAACAGATAAGTCTTCTTCGAGAACGAAGGCTTCGTGGCAGCAGTCATGCAGGCGTTCTCCACAGTCTTGTACAGTCGAGGATAGTTAAAATTTTATTGTAGCAAGCTCCAAGGACAAACCTTTTTTTTTGACGGCAACGTTTTTGTAACAATTTCCATTTTGAAGCATCTTATGGCAATGTTGGAAAGCCCATGAAATATAGCAAGCTGTAATGCGCGCGTGAATTAAGGTAGCTGAATCAAGAGTCAGGTTTGAAGCCTGAGACAAAGTTTCGGCCCTTACTAACTGCAATGTTTCATACCTTATAGCATTCTGAACGTGAAAAGCTTAAGCTCATAAATGGTTTACTATTGGTTTTCCAATATAGCCAGAGTAGCTTAGGGAGAAGGTCTCCAGCTTATTGCTTCTCCGACATCAGGACGCGGTGGCCGCTCTCTCTTGCCCAGACCTTCACGTTCCCGAAAGCCTCGTTGAAAATCGTCTGCAGCCTTTTTCCGCCGACTTTTGACCTGAAGACCATCTGAAAAATGGCCCCGTGAGTCATGTGTTCAGGCGCGTTGCAGATTATCGCTTTCACTGTTTCCAGTCCGGCGCTCACAGGAGGATTTGAGAGCACGCAATCAAAAACCAAGTCTCTGACGGGTTCGTACAGACGACCACGTTTGACCTCGGCATTGCAGACGCGGTTCCTCTCGATGTTCTGCCTTGCAAGTCGCACTGCACGGGCATTCACGTCGACCAGGGTCACTCGCAAGCACGGGTTGGAAGCGGCCGCTGCGATCCCGATGGGGCCGTAGCCACATCCGATGTCTAGCACGCGGCCCTTCTCTGGCAAAATCATGGACTCGATTAGCAGTCTGGTCCCCAGGTCGACGCGTCTTTTGGAAAAAACACCAGAGGCCGTGAGGAACTCGAAAGATCTCCCGCGAAGATAGGCACGGACCAACCCAAGGCGCAATGCGGACCTTGGATGTTCTGTAAAATAATGATCTGCAGTTTTGCCTATCCTAATCATTATTCTTTCCGCCGCTCTTCCAGCATCTCGGATACGTTCCCCGGGGCATCAGAACCCTCTCCGTGTCTGCAACGACTCCATGTTCCATACCCATGATCTCATCCGCGTCTGACACTGCTCTGCTCAGAGCTACGGCTTCGCCCTTCAGCGTCAGAATCGCGACTATCAAGCCCTTCGCCGTTCCTGCGTCGATCGATATTACGCCTGGAGCGGTAAGACGAGCTCCATAGCATATGGCGTCAACTGCTGAATCCCTCACGCAGATCTTCGGAAGGAGGGCCAACGCTTGCTCCATAGGATGGACAAATCTTCTCAGAAGCTTCTCGTCTTTGCTCTTCTCCCATTCCGCAAACCAGTAGGCAACATCGTGCAGCGTGACCGCGTCATCCTCAACGAAAGGCCCGGCTCGCGTTCTGCGAAGCTCCTGCATGTGCGCACCGCAACCTAATGCTTCGCCCGCATCATAGCACAGTTTTCTTATGTAAGTGCCTCCCTCGCAGCCTACTCTGAAAAGAACGTTGCGGCCATCCATCTCAAGAAAATCCAAGTGGTAGATCCTTCTGGTACGCAACTGGCGCTTCACGGAAGCCCTCAAGGGTGGACGCTGATAAACAAGATCTTCAAACTCCTTCAACACCTCCCTCACACGCACGTCAGCCACATCCGAGTGAAGCTTCATGACACAGATATACTCCTTGCCGCTGTGCAACAAGGCCTGCACAACCTTCGTAGCATCTGCTAACGTGACCGGCAACACTCCCGTCACTTTGGGATTTCTCTGGCCTACGGCTTAGGCCTCTAGAGTCCCGCCGTGACCGACTGCCTGAAGCTTGAGGATACGTTTAACCCACGCGGCAACTTCATGACTCGAAGGTCCTGCAGGCTTATCCAAGTTGACGACGCCATGCCGCAAGTAATCGTCAGCCTGCCTGTCCTCAGGGTTGCATCCATACTTTGGACTCGTCTTACCCTCAGCCTTCACGAGCAGTTCCCGTTTAGCTTCCCACGGAGCAACGGTTCTGGGCATGATGAATCTACGCTCTTGCAGAATAGAAAAGAGCAGGAAATATAAGAGTATGTTTGGATAAAAATCCGCAACTCCCTACGAGCTCATTTGGACTGTTCAGGGAACACGTACTAATCATGATGGTCATGACCATTTTCAATCTGATACTCGTCTCTGGATAGTTCACGAGTGCTGGGCAGGCAAGCCGCTTGGGGTCCGCGGGGGCTGTCGCATTATGTCTGAAGGTTCCATGAAGACATATTCTCTTGGAGTCGCCTAAAGAATTCGAAATAGGGAAAGAGAATTTCTCCGCTATCGGTTAAAGCGTAAACTAGGCTAGATTGGGCTTGACCTTCTGCGCCATGGCATCCAGCTTGCCAGCAGACTTAAGCGCATCGGCAACTTCCTCGTCAGAAACCCCTCGTTTGATCTCAATCTTGTCCTGAAGAGGCTCAATATGGCCGGTGTTTACCCTTCGCCTTTTCACGCCCGTCACCGATTTCGGACCAGTCACAAGGACGAAGCTCTTCTCAGCCAAGTCAACGATAACGCATCTTCTTCCAGCCTCTCTTCCGACCAGTTTCACGCAGATTCTTCCAACTTCTATCGCAGGCAAACCGAACGCCTCTTACATGCTAACATAGAACAGATCAAACACGTATTTATGACTTCATACTTGAAGAACCAAGCCTAGCATAGAACGGCCCATGCCAACACGTGAACTAGTCTTTTTCAAGCCATAAAACGTTGAACGACATCGTGGAGCACGCTGGTCCCGAACACTAGGTTCTGCTGCGATATGCGCTCGTCTATTCCATGAATTGTTTTCTGCATTTCAGAGTATGAGGTTTCTGGGCTGACAGGATGAAAGCCGTAGCATACGCTGCCTAGCTTTCTGAAGAAGCGAGAGTCCGTCCCGCCAGTAAGCATGACGGGAGTCACGCTGCATTTTGGTTCAAACTCTGTCAAGACCTGGACTATGTGTTTGTAGAGCGGATGATCAAGCGACGATTCGGACGGTTCATTCGCTTGGATTGTTTCGAAACTCAGCTTATCCAGGCCGACGTCTTTCAAGAGGCTTTTGACCTCGCTCAAAGCTTTGACCATAGTCTGCCCGGGTAGTATTCGGCAGTCAAAAACTGCCTCGCATTCGGATGGAATTATGTTCTCCTTCACTCCGCCGTTGATCATGGTCGGAGTGACGGTCATCCTGAGTCTGGCCCGAAGCTCCTCGGCCAAATACTTGTCTCTTTGAGCCAGAGCATCCAAGATCTCATCGCTCTTCGCTGGATTTTCAAGAAGTGCCGAAAGATTTTTCAGGTCGCTCGATTCTGCAATCGCTCTTAAATACTGCTCTACAGCGGGAACAAGCGAGGCTTTCGGCCGGTAATTGCCAAGCCTTTCAACAACCTTGTTCAGGCGCAAGATGGCGTTATCAGCGGCACCAGGCACGGAGCCGTGACCAGGCGTACCTGTCGCCTTGACTTTGAACCACAAGATACCTTTTTCCGCCGTGTTTATGGTGAACATGTCTTTGCCGTTAACCTGCATCGCCATGCCTCCGCCCTCGTTGACAACGCAGTCAGCGTAGACTCTGTCGGGGTGATTTCGAACAAGCCATCCCGCGCCTGCTTCCCCGCCCTTTTCCTCGTCGGCCGTCGCAGCCAACAGTACGTCGCCCTTCAGCTTCGCGCCATTCCTCTTCAAAAGCTTCAAAGCCATGACTTCGACGGCCGTCATCCCCTTCATGTCCAAGGCGCCTCGGCCCCAAACGAAACCGTTCTTGACCAAGCCGCCGAATGGATCTACGCTCCACTCCTTAGGGTTTGCAGCCACCACGTCTAAATGCGAGAGCAAAAGCAGACTCGGTTTTCTGCTCTCACCCTTGAGACGCGTCACAACGCTGCCTCTTCCAGGTGCGGACTCGAACAACTCACATTTGAAACCATCCTGCTCCAAGGTTTTGGCAACGTATTTCGCGGCCGCGGTTTCATTGCCTGGCGGGTTAGTGGTGTTTATGCGGATCAGCCCGCTCAAGAAATCTGTCACTTCTTCTTTGATTTCTCGAAATAATTTGGCGCACATTAACGGTCCACCTTTGATTATTGTATTATGCTGATCTGTTTAAGGCTTTATTCTCTGTTCTTGCAAGGAGTTCCGCTTCAAGATTAGGCTCAAATCAAGAGCCAGCCAAGTACAGTGAATCAGAAATTCACTTCGTGAACCGAAGAGCTTCCGCGCTGGCTTCACGAGCTGCTATATTCGCACGTAAAGCAGAAAGTATACGTACATGCCGATTGCCAGTTCTATCAACCATAAGATCATCGTGGACTTCATAAGCCTCTTGTTTCTGAGGCAGACTTTGACATCGCGGCGATTGGACACCCAAACTACGACGAGATAAACTCCAAGTATTTCCACCAGACTTCCAAGAATTGCATGGAGTATCACCACCAACGTGAGAGGATCAAGCCAGCCTTCGAACTTGTCCACGAGCGCCAACGAGGAGGGCAGCATTATGGCAAAGATGGCAACCGTGTGAAGTGCAACGGCAATCGCCATCGTCGCGCCATGCTTCTGATAGATCCGCCTGCGTTTGATGGAGAAGCCTAGAATCAAAAGGATGAGAATTGCCAGTTGAAACAGCAGGTTTACGTCAGAGAGAAAAACAGCGTTCGGATTAAACAGACCCGTGTTACAGTCGCCCCCACCGAAGATCCATGCGCCAAGTACTATGCTTTCAACGCGAAGTGTATAAAAGATTTCACTTTCACTCATCTCTCTCCGCTACGGGCCAGTGTCGTTCCGAGGGGAGCTTTAAAAGCAAAAACACACGTGTGTGAATGCATGGGGTATTCTCATGGAACGTTGCAAGAATCCATGGCGTGAAGAATGTAAGAATCATGACATTGAAGTTTACATACAGTTCAAAGGAGAGAAGCTGCCAATCTGCAGACGCTGCTGGGGAAGGCTGGCCGAGAAGAACGTGGAGTGGTGAGAACGTGGAAGGGTTTGGCATGAACACGGCCAGGTCGCTCCTTGGAAGGAACGTCAATCTTCATTTGAAAGACGGCTCGGTGATAGTGAACGTGATGCTGTCCAAGATCGATAAGGACGAGTACCAGAGAAGAGCCTTCGTAGAGTGCGTTCCCTACGGAGATAGGAGTAGCTTCAAGATACCGCTGAAAAGCGTAGCGTGGGCAGAACTGCTGAATCTGAACGTGATTCTGATAGGCGGATAGAGTCAGGCATTTTCCTAATAATTAATGTCGCGCGCGCTTCCTGGGTCCCAGCTTTCAATATGCTTTCGCATTTTTCATACGCCTCATTTGCCAAGCGATCTGTGAGATACTGAGCGTTTTGCCGCCCATCATCGGTTATACACGAAGGTTTCGATCAATCTTAAATAAGCTCTGACGAATTGCTTCACCGGTGATGATGTGCCCTGCACGGTAGTGGTTGGAGGTTTTTGGGGGGACGAGGGCAAGGGAAAGATAATCTCATATTTGGCTTTGAAAGAACCCGTCGATTTGTGCATTAGGACAGGCTCGGCTAACGCTGCGCACACTATTTGGCGCAATGGAAGGCGTTACGCGTTGCATATGATCCCAGGAGGGTTCGTGCAGGAGAAATGCCGCTTGCTGGTAGGCCCCGGCGCGAATGTTCACGTTGCACAGCTGCTAAAGGAAGTTGACGAGACGGGAGTCAAGAACCGATTAGGAGTGGATAACCAAGCTTCAATAGTCGAAGAGAAGCATTCGGTTCAGGACAAGTCCAGCGCACATCTGAAGGGTTTGGGAACAACAGGCTGGGGCGTGGGACCAGCCATCGAAGAACGCGTCCGAAGAACGGCAAGACTCGCGAAGGACACACCTGAGCTGAAGCCCTATTTGACTGACGTATCGGAAGAGGCAAACGGTGCGATCGCAAAGGGAAAAAACGTCCTGCTAGAAGGAACCCAGGGTTTTATGCTCTCGCTTTTCTACGGAACATATCCGTATGTAACTGGCAGAGACACAACCGCATCTGCAATATGCTCCGAAGCAGGTGTGGGGCCGACAAGAGTTGACGATGTACTCATAGTCTTCAAGGCCTTCACGACGCGTGTGGGGACAGGCCCGTTGCCCGGGGAAATGTCAAAGGAGGAAGCGCAGAAACGTGGATTGTTTGAAATTGCCGCTGGAACGGGACGTGAAAGACGGTCGGCTCCATTCAACTTCGAAGTTGCAAAGAAAGCGGCGACTATCAACGGAGCGACACAAGCGGCAGTGACGAAGCTTGACTGTGTATTCCCAGAATGCAAGGGCATGAAGGAATTTGAGGAGCTTCCAAAAGGAGCGAAACAATTCATCAAAGAAATCGAGGAAAAAACGGGAATCACCGTTACGCTGATAGGCACCGGCTCAGAAGCCCTTGACATCATCGACAGAAGGAAATGATCCTTCTGACATTCTCTGCGCTCATCGGCTAGTTTTTATGCCGTCTGCACATTGGCTGATGCGGCGACTTCTAGGAAGAGGTTTGTCTTGTTCCGAGCGTGAGCGTCTTTGTGATGGCGCTGCCGCTTCTGTCGATCGTTAAGGATATCGTGTCACCTGGACTCTTGTACCTTTCTAGGTAAATCATAAAGTCATCCCCGAGATTCACTTGAACACTGTCCACTCTTTTTATCACGTCACCGACCTTCAATCCGGCCTTGTCTGCCGGACCACCGGATACGATATCTGCCACGAGCATCCCGCCCGTGTAACTCGAATTATATGCTATCCCGACCCATGGATGGTAATAATGCCCAGTGGTTTCCAGGGCTGGAATTACTCGAAGGAGAAGCACCGACGGGACGGCATACCCTATCCCTATGAAGCCTGTAGCGTTCGAATTGCCAGTTTCTATGGCGAAGGTCACGCCGACAACAGAACCTGAACTGTCAAGCAGTGGCCCGCCCGAATTGCCCGGGTTGATGGCAGCGTCGGTTTGAATCACGTCAGCTATTGAATAGTCTCCTTCAGGCGGTGGGACCCCGAGATCTCCCAACCTCAGGACTCTTCCCAGTTGGCTCACGATACCAGAAGTCATTGATCTGCTCAAGCCAAATGGGTTTCCGATGGCGTACACTGGTTCTCCAACCATCAGCTGAGTCGAATTTCTGATCATCAACGGAAGAGATTGGTTAGGCAGGTTGCCCACTTTGATCAGCGCCAAGTCGCTGTAAACATCAGGTGTTCCCACGATTTGAGCTGTCGTGGTGACCCCATCGAAAAATGTCACGTTGATGTTGGCGGCACCCGCTATGACATGGTTGTTTGTGATGATGTCTCCTTGCGAATCGTAGACAAAACCTGTGCCTTCGGCTATTCCACCGTCTGCTCTATCATTTGTTATAAACACGACAGAGTACTTTGTCTGATTGTATATCATGACTGCTGGCAAATTGCTTGTTTGGTTGATATGTGACTCTTCGAGCAGGTTCGTGAGTTGTTGGACTTCAGACGCCAAGTTTGCATTACTATCCTTCAAAGAATCAATGTCTGTCTTCAAATCGAGATATATCACAACAAGACCCGCAACTAACGCTATAGAGATCAACGTTAAGGCTGCAATTGATTTCTTGTTTTCCAAGTTACCATTCACCTGGCACTTTATGTTGAGATTAGCAATGAGAGACTGCGATAAAAACCTACAGCCAATCAGAGGGGCAAGAGTGGGATAGCACGCACTTTTCAGAAACGCCTGCAAGAATCAGCGCGCCCTGGTAGTGTGCTTGTCCAGTATCATCAGGTCGAAGTCCATTCCGCTTTTCCGGTTGGCGAATCCTTCAAAGGCCGACCCGGGCATGGCTCAACTTTAGTGTGCCTGGCTCTCGAACCTTTGTGGTCAGTTGTGTTTCTCTTGTTCAATGGAAAATCTCATGATGGGTCTGGTTTTTAAACGGCGTAGGACTTCTGTGAACCCAGCTTGGCGAAATGCGGCAACGAGTCCGGTATAGACAAATGGATCAGGCAGCATGGTCTTGGGTTCAACGGGGTAGCCCTCGACGATCTTGCCGCCCCGCTTTCTAACATGGTCCACGGCGGCCCTGAGCAGTTCGCTGCTGACTCCCTTGCGCCTGAAGGGTTTGGCGACGTATAGGCAGACAACTGACCAGACTGGCATATCGTCCACTCTTTCAAGCACGCGTGAACGTTCCAGAGTTGGGAAGGATTCTCGCGGGGCCACCGAGCACCATCCGATAGGTTCACCGTTGGCGAATGCAAGAACCCCAGGGATTTCACCCAAAGCCACCAATCTCTTGAGAGCCTCTTTGTTTTTGCCGCCTTTTCCCTGTTCAAACTCGGATCGTTTGAGCCGCCAATGCATACACCAGCAACCTCCACAGGCGCCCTTTTCGCCAAACAGCTTCTCTAAGTCAGCCCATCTCTCAGGCGTCAGTGGATAGAACTTCAAATTCGAAATCTGCGGCATGATGAACCTCCGTTCATAGCCGTTCTTTGTGCGTTTTGAAAGAAACGCTTCCGATGAGAACCCGCATGATCATCGCAGGCTCTCGTAAAGGGAAGATACGCCGCTCGATGCAAGGCCCAACAGTTCAAAGATCTTGTATGCCTCCAGCATGTTTCTAGCCGTGTATTCCACTTTCAACCCGTCAATTCTTTTGACGTTCGGCAACAGTTCGGCTGCATCGGCAAAATGGCTGGCCAAGAAATCAATGCCTATTTTCACCGGCTTCTTTGCTGCAAGAACTTCAACCTTGCCCTTCTTGTGCTTGACTAGGGCTTTTCTGACGGATCCTCGCAGTTCCTCTTCGATCCTGACCAAGCTTGAGCTTCTTGCAGAAAGCCTGCTCAGCGAGTGCTTAAGGGCTACGGTCTCAGCCCAAGGCGCGTATTTCCTAACATCGTCCACTAGAAGCTGGGCTTCACCTGCGACTAGGACGACAGGAACGCCATATTCCCCTGCAGCATACGCGTTCAGGAGGAATTCGCTTGCCAGAACGCCGTTTACCTCGACCCTGTTTATGCTTCTGCCGCTGTATGTATGATCGAAAGTTGACTTTGCCGTTCCGAATTTAGCGTGATACCCTAGAAAAAGGGCGACTCCGCAGCCCTCAACCCCTGAGATCATGCTGAGCGGCCGAGGAAAGCCCCTCACGATTTCCACGTATTCAGGCAGATCATCAATCAGCAGGTTGACCATGGGCCCATGACTGTCAGCGATGATGACGTCGTCGAAACCATTCTTGCTCAGCTCGTCTGCCGCGATCAGCGTGATCTTCGTGGCTATCCTTCTTGCCTCATCGTATAATGGACCCCTCAGGTTCAAGTGGCCGGGGATCACAACATAGGGCATGCCTTCCATATCTACCGAGATGAAAGCCTTCATGAAGGTCATCGAATAAGGTTGCATGGGAAACGCATTAAAGGGTTTCGATCTGGCGATGCAAGATGAGGAGCAAATCTGGGCCTATTCTTGCGCAAATTCTAAATCTCTGTAGACAGCAACTGAAGACAGGTGGGCAGGAGAGGCGAAGCAGAGATGAAGGAAAGAACGGCTAATAATGTGCATACGGCTTTCGTCGGGGAAGCAAAGGCTTACCAAAGGCTTCTCATGTTTGCAAAGAAGGCAGACGAGGAGGACTTGCCCCAAATAGCTCATCTGTTCAGGGCTGTCTCCGCGGCCGAGGGAATCCATTCCCGAAGACACTTTGCCATGCTGGAGTCCCTGGCTGACACGCAAACTAACCTGGAACGAGCTTTTCAGTCAGAAATTGCAGTCAACGGGGTTCATTACCCTGAGATGCTCCGCGATGCTGAAGAAGACGGCGAAGAAGCCGCTGCGCTGGTGTTCTCGCAGGCTGGTGACGTTGAAGCAGAGCACGCGCAGCTTTACAAGAGGGCGCTCAACCACCTCATAGCCCAACGCTCGACAGAGTACTACGTGTGCACGGTCTGCGGCCACGTATCTGAGGTAAAACCACCGGAAAATTGCCCGATCTGCGGAGCCCCGAGTTCGAAATTCGAAAAGGTCCTGTAGACACGGCCGCCGCGACCCTGATTAGTAAGCTCTTTTTCCTTCAGGCGTCCGCTGCGCATTGTTCAGAAAAACACGCTCTAGAATGTAGGAGACGATTGGATTCTTTCAGCCTCATGCGTTCCAACTTACAGTTGACCTTAGCATCTCAAACCATCTTTTTCAATGAGGCCAAAATGACAGGCCGAAAATTGATTGTGACCGCACGTGTGCTCCGTCGTGGATCGTTTGATACACTTTGTCATGGCCACATGAAGGCCAAAGATAAATAGGCTGCATCGTTTGACAATTAATCAATGTCCAGTCGCAGCTCATTCCTGCAATCGATGAGCAACAGAAGAGACTCCGTTATCATAGTCTCCCAGATACTATCGTGTGCAGTCAAGGGCGTGAGAAAGAGCGAGATGATGTTCAAGGTTGGTCTGAGCTCTGCCCAACTGAAGAAGTACGTGCCGTTTCTTCTCAAATCAGAATTGTTAGCCCCGTGTGAAGACGGTCAGAAGCCCATGTTCAAGACGACAGTCAAAGGAAGGAGCTTCTTAGAGGCTTTCGATATGATCACAAGATTGCTCAATTAGCATATGCCAAACACGATGAGCCACTCGCCGTTATCTCCTATGCCGCTGGATTCTCTCATGTTTCTGCGTCTTCCTTCGCCATTCTCTTTTTTTCTGCGTCTTTATGAAAGCCCTGCCGTAGCCATGCTGAGGACCATCTCCTCCCCTGAACTGGTCTATGTTCTCGTAAAAAACTTCGTAGGCCACCTGATTCTCCTTAAGAGCCGTGATGCTCTCGTTCAGCTTCTTCTTAGCCTCAGCCCCGGTCGCTCTGTCGAAGATGTCAGAGTAAGTGAGATATGCCGCATGAAATTGAAAGTTCGACGGATCATCAATCAGGAGCTTCTCCGGCGAAGCTGAATCTTTAGCGCCAGATTCTTCAATCATGTTTCTCCAAGCTCTTGCGATACTATAGAATGAAGACCTCGCCTTTTATAGGTAACGTTTACCTTCCCAAATTCCAGCGACTCTCGCTCCAGAAACGCATGCCCTATGCCGAGCACCGGCCGGAATCCCGAGAACAAATTCTAACGCAGGGCTCACTGATGCCGCGTCGAGCCTGAGGCTTCATCGAGACTTGGCCGCATGGGTCTGTTGTAATGACGCCCATCTGTCCAAAGCCTTGCAGTACATTCCTACTCTTAGAGAGTCACAAGTGTAGTAGAACCCCCAGCAACATTCAAAGCATACTGCGACCCGCTCCAGCCTTCCCCCCTTGTGAACACGACGCAGAAAGAGTATCGCCCTCCTGCCCTCGTCTGAACCTTTAATAGTGACCAAAGATGTCCTAGCAACGAAATTCGTCTTCTTCTTCTCAGTCTTCAGAGAAAGATTGCCTGCCTGGCTCAGCAGGGTCCAAACAGAATCAAACGGACTCCTCAGACCCACGAATCCACCATGAGGCTTACTCGAGACCAAGGAGCACACCTGCCGATGAAGAAGGACATCAGCAAAGCCGAGTAATAGGCTTTCGGAAAATCGACAGCATTGCGATCAGCTTTGATAAGAGATGAGAAAGCCCCACTGACGCACCCAGAGAGAACGTGGCGCTCATAGGCTAAGAAGCCAGATAAGGCGAAATGCGGCCAGACGCCCAATCAGAAGCTGGCGACCCCCTTCTTCTCCGAAGGATCGTACCATCTCCACAGCTCTCGGATCGTCCTCTCAGAATACCCATGCTCACTAAGCAGGACCCTCCAACGCGCAGGCGGCCTCATCCCTCAACCACTCATCCAACACGCAATTGACCTACCACTTCAAAACAATTAAACCCTATGAATTCGCAATCCTGTTTCCGTAGACATGTCCCACACATCTACACCAACCACAAAAAACAGACCAACCGCCAGAGTTACTACATGACCGCATAGTAGCCTGTTTTTCTTTTTTCTTTTTGGAATCCCTAGTTTGTCTTCTGTTGCTGTGGGTTAGTAGGTGGTGGAAGCGTTCTATGCGATGGATAGAGTAACCCCAATACCACGAGCACGATTCCAGCCACGTCTGGCAATATGCCTATACTCTGAAATGGAGTGACAGGTGTTGTGATTGGCTTCCCGTTGACGTAATATATGGGTTGTCTCACAACCTGTTCTTGATAGAATGAAGCAACTAAGCCTATCACTAGAAGAACGATTCCGAAGACTATCAATCCTTTGTTTCTTTCTTCCAACAGTATTTTTCTTTCTTCTTCATTCGTTTTATCATCTCCTATTATTTTCTTTAATCTCAATTACAGAGTGACATCTTGGACAGTGTCTAGGTACTCCCTCACTCTTGAATTCTAGACTACATGATGGACATCTGTAGTTTTTACTTCTGTTGTATCTTCTCTCACTCATCTTTTCTCACCTTCCTATTCTACAAACTTTGGTTGATTTTCCAAAGTGACTTTGAGTTCTTTTGAATCCTTCAACTAGACCGAACTTATTCAACTTCTGTAATAGAAGTATCGCTTGAAGCCCAGTCAAATGGTCATCGTAATATCCATAAATTAATCCATCTTCTAGCGCGCGCTCTGTTCTACACTTTCGACAGGAATCCACTAACGCATTAGTATATTCTCCTTAGTATTATCCTACAAGAACTTGGCTATTTCTAAGGGTAAACGTAAGATCTAGAGAAGGTAAGGCTCTAAGACCATACTTGTATTTAGATCTAGCTTCTAGGTTATTGTTTAAGCCCAAAATACGGATAAAGCCTCTAAGCCTCAGTGTCCGCACAAGGCATTCAAATCGGAGGGGGCCGAAAAAACCGGCGGGGGGGACGTGTCTATGAGACTCTTCGCCGTCCAAACCACGATTCAACTCATCAAACGCGGCTTGCACTAGTAGCCCTTGCACTGTCTAATCTCGCCCACCCCTGACTGACGAAGGGTTTCTCCGATCGGCAGAACCTTGCAAGTAACGAAGCCAGCTCAAGGGACGATGGGCCAGATCGCGCAGGTTTTGAGCAGAGAGGATGCCTTGCACTTCCTGCGTCCACGCTACGCTTATCAGCATCTGTCCGCCTCTTGCTAGCCATGGAAGGTCGGTTATGGAAAACAGGAATGGACAGCATGGAATATGCGGCGTCTACTGTGGCCAGTGTCCGGCCGGGAACGGAAGAGTGAAGACGATCGCGGGCGAGCTGAAAAGACTCGTCGACACCACTCGCTACGACTGGGTCGGGTACGTGGTCAAATCCTTCAGGCTTGAAGAATTCAGGAAAGGCCTCGAATGGTTCGCCGACGCGCAGTGCCCAATGTGCCTGAACGGAGGAGGAGCACCGTGCGAAAACAGAAAATGCGCACCCGCAAAAAAGCTTGAAAGCTGCCTCCTGTGCGGCGACTACTTGACGTGCAAACACACGGAATACCAGAGAGAATGGTACCCCTTCGTCACCGAAAACTACAACCGCGTCAAAGAAGCAGGATTTCAGAAACACCTCGAAGAAGAAGAGGAAAGGGCGAGAGCAGGCGTGGACTTGATGGGCCACTTGGAACGAAGATGCTGCAAAACAGTCAAACTGGGCACCGATCAATAAACGCCCCCGAACCTGAGGCTCCCGACGGCGAAACAGAACGAAGCATCTCTAGAAAAACGCGAACACCCGTTTCACTTCGCGAACTAACTGCCTCACATGTCGCCAGCGATGAAGCCTAGGTTTCAATGGAAAATTTCAAGAGGACTCGGCGAGAATACCATTAATCACAGGATCTGGAGGAAAGAGGTGTGCTCCGAGTTATTCACTTCGAGATTCACGGGGACGATCCGAAGAGAGCCGCAAAATTCTACGAGAAGGTCTTCGATTGGAAGATAACCAAGTGGGAAGGACCGGCTGACTATTGGCTCGCAATGACAGGTGAAGAGAAACAGCCGGGGATCAACGGCGCGATCATGCAGCGCACCGACAAGGGAAGCACATGGAGCACAATAGAGGTCCCATCCGTCGACGAGTACACGTAGAGAATAGCGAAGGCCGGCGGAAAAATCGTTCAGAAGAAGACCGTCGTTCCAGGCGTGGGTTACATGGCCTACTGCGCAGACACCGAGGGAAACGTCTTCGGGATCATGCAGGCAGACGAAAAGGCTCAATAGCATGAGGAATAGGCCGCAGGGCTCAGACTCACGCAATGGGTGGTCTAGAAGATTTCGATCCAGATTCCGTCAGGATCTTCTATGTAGGCCCATCGGCTGCCATCTGCCTTCATCTTAAGGATCGCCGGATGTCCCGCCTTCTTTGCTTCTTCCAAGGCTTTGTCCAAGTCGTCGACTTTGAAGGCGAGGTGATCCAGTCCTTCGCCAGTAACGTACCTAGTATCGTACGGGCTGCCTTCCTCATAGTAGTTTAGTTCCAAGACAGAACCTTCTTTTTCGGTTTGCAGGCCAACAGTTTCTCCTTTGGTTTGCTCGATCTTGCCTCTGCCTGTGATCTGCATTCCAAGCAGTTTCGTGTAGAAATCGATGGATTTCTGCAGATTCGTAACTCTTATGCCGGCATATGTAAACTTGGTCTTCATAATCGTCTAACTGATGGCACGCTCATATATGATTATCCTGTCTGCATTTCTTGGCGCGCTTAATACGTGAAGAAGGTGCCCTTTATTCCAACGTACATAAACTTGGACTTCATAACGATCATGTGACAATGAAGACCTGGATATATCGGTAACTAAACTGAGGCGCTCGCCAACCCTGTTTGCTGCTGGCTTGCCCTTCTACTATTTAGCGCGCGCTTCTGTCCAAAGTGACCCTTGGATCAGACTCTCGGAGATCTTCCAGACAGTTACACCGCGACGATTGGCCTCAGCCGCAGGGAGAGTATTTTTAAGTCTTGTTCGGACGATAAGACAAGTTGATTGGACGACTATCAGTTTGGCGCCTGATGATTGCTATGAGGTTTGACGCGGAAGTTATCGACATACTGCGGCGTACGCACGACGTTAAGAGTTTCAGGTTTCCCAGGCCGACCACGTTCGCTTACAAGCCTGGACAGTTCATGTTCGTAAGCATAAAAAACGGGCCGGAGCTGGTGAAGAAGCCGTTTTCTATTTCCAGCAGCCCTACTGAAGGCGGTTTTGTCGAGTTCACCAAGAAGCTCACTGATCATCCGTTTTCGAAGGCGTTGGAGGCAATGAAGGTCGGCGATCGGGCTGGCATAGATGGGCCCTACGGCGATTTCACGTTCGAGGGGGAGTTTGAAAGAGTCGGGATGATGTCGGGCGGAGTGGGCATAACGCCTTTGAGGAGCATCTGCAGGTATTGTACGGACACGCGGTCGCAGGCTAGGATCACGCTGTTGTACGGCAACCGGACCGAGGGAGACATCGTGTTCCGGGAAGAGTTTGAGGAGATGCAGAGGCTCAACGCTAACCTCAAGGTCGTGTTCACCGTTGACGAGACAGGCGTGGGGTGGAAGGGCAGGACAGGGATGATCGATGCGGGAATGATAAAGGAAGAGGTGCAGGATTACCCGAGCACGGTGTTTTACATATGCGGTCCGCCCGCCATGGTTGGCGCCATGCAGAAACTGCTCAGCAGCATGCGAGTCCCAGAAAAACAGGTCAAGACAGAAAACTTTCAAGGCTACTGACAATAACCACCTTGACCAAGCGTGGTTAGCAGGTCGGACACCGTCTACCGCCATCTCGTCGGTTCCGCGACCCGCTGCATGAAGGTTAAGTGCGGCGCTGAGGCTCGAAGGGTTTATCCGTATTTAGGTCGTCATGGTGACTACTTTTGATCTGAAACGGTTAAAGTGTGTTTCTGACTCGTTATTTAATGAAGTTCAAAAAAGGAATTATGTCGAAAGTGTAGAACAGAACTACTAAGTAAGTTCTTTTATACGTGCTACTCTCTAAGTAGAAAGGAGAAAAGGATTACGGAGTAAGTGTAATGTGTTTATAGAAATTCCGAATGAGAATAGAATCAAAAGCGGACTGAGATACTCACATTATATTCTCACTTGGAAATTGAAGGTATTTTTCGAAAGGATAAAGTTCGATGGCTTTAGTGTTGGTTTTCCAACAGGGTTTAGCATCAATTTCAGATTAACGTCAAAGTTTGAATGCCATAAACAAAATTGTGGAAGATCAATCTTGCTCTGCAACAAAGTAAAAGAGAAGTGAAAAAACGAATAAGAAAACAGTAATGGGCACAGTAATCGGTTTAGTCGTTGGTTTAGTGTTAGGTATTTTCGTCAGTGTCATCTTCAATTTGCCAAATTCAATTCACACAGGGGTTGGAATAGCCAGTCAGGTGCAGGTGTCAGGTACAGTGCCGAATAGAACAAATGGTACACTATGTTTCCGCAATTTAAATCAAACAATAGAAACGACTGCTCCCATTACAAACGGTGAATACAGTGTCTTGCTTGTAAGTGGACAATCGTATAATATTTATTACAACTTTGTCCCAAAGATTGGCGAAGAGTATTATGGCAACTACTATACATTTTACGTTCCATTAGGTATCACCACCTTTACACAGAACTTGGTGCCCTCTTACTAGAGGTGAAATGAAGAATGCCTTATTGTCCTATTTGTAAAAGGGCTTACAATGGCACGACTTGTCCATTTTGCCATCAATATCGAGATGGAAGCAGAGAACACAGTTATCATTAATACCAGATTGTCTTTCATCGAGCGGAAAGAGTAGAGGTTCAAAAATGAGTCTAGACAAAGACCATATAGAACAGATGAACAAACTAGACGAATTGATAAAGACAACGAAGGAAAGAAAATCAGCCAAGTTCGGGGAACTTGCAGTTGCCTCTCTCTTGGGGTGCTATTACCTCTTGGTTGTTTGAAAAAATCTATTCCACGCCAATTACGAGTGTGATAGATAGTTGGACACGAGCATTCTTCTTTATCATTTTGTTCTTGGGCATCGCCGCTTTTCTGTTTGTCTTTGCAAATTGGAACGACATCTTACACGACATTCGTCACAGAAGGAAGAAACCCAAATAGAGCCATGCCGTGCAGAAATCTTAAATCTGCACAGCAACAGAAGCCATACAAATTCTAGTCGACTATCTCTTTCTTTCAAAAGACATCCCCCGAATAATGATTTGCAGCGCCCGCGCCGGTTGTTAAACCATTCTGGCGAACGTGTTTCTCGTTTATATAGTCAAGAAGCCGTAAATGCTAACGAGCGGTGTCAGAGGATGGTTGAAGAGAAAAAGTACACGGAGAAAGAAGCTCACAAGAAATTTGCCGTGGACTGCTTTAACCTGGTCTGGAATCTGATGGATAAGAAGGGTAGAACCAGGGCAGATGATGATAGGATGATGCATGCTGGGCATGCTTCTCGTTTTCACTGGGGTGAGATAGGGACGCCTGTTGAACTCGAAAGGGGGGAATGGCAGATCTCCAGGATGTATACCGTCCTCAACAAGGCTCAATCGGCGCTGTACCATGCGGAGAGATGTTTAGAGATCTGCAAGGAGAACGGCATCGCAGACTGGGACATCGCCTTTGCCCATGAGGCAATTGCAAGAGCACACGCCATTGCAGGACAGAAGATAGAATGCAAGAAGAACATTGAACAGGCGAAGAAGGCAGCGGAAAAAATCAGGGAAAAGGGTGACAAGGATCACCTTTTGAACGAGCTTAAAACGATTAATTGCTGAAGTCTCCAAACCTTCTCAACGCTGAACGGCCTAGGGAAACTTGGGACGAGCTCATTCATCATTTTTCTGAAAGCCACAACCTGACCATCCCCATCGAGGACGGTGCGTTAGACTTGGAACTGTTTGGGTTCTAGTTCCTCCGTGCCCACACCCATTGGGTTCGGGCCCAAAATCCGGTGTTCAGGTTCGGCGTAACCTTTGTCTGTGTGTGGGGATGTTTGCCGAAAAGCCTTTTCTGGTAACAGGTTTGCCGTACCAGAACGTGCAGATCAACAAAAGGCAGGATTAGCGTGATAGCGGATTCTCCACCTCTCGGTATGCTCTGAAGAAGTCTTCATGTCCTTTCTTTACTAGGTCGCGTAACGTCTCTATTCCGCATTGTTCCTCGATCTTCCGTGCCATGTGACAGCCGGTTACGTAAGACAGCCGCGTGGTCTTCCCGCTCATGGTTTCAAAGATCTGAAAGTCCTCTTTACGCACCTTTTGTTTTGGCCTTCTGTCGAGTTCTGACAGCGCGGCGAAGTAATCATGAACTCTTCGGTCTCTTTCTGCCTCGTTCAGGAGAACCGTGTAGTCGTCGTCCAGCAGGCCGCCTTCTTTAATCCTTAATCCGAAGGGGCTGATGACGCCCATGCCTTCAAGATGCGTCAACAGCTTCACGACATCTGATAGATCACCGACTGTCCTGATTCCTCCAAGATCTGGCATTCAGTGGTACTTGAAATAGCCTGCATGTGCAAGCTCGTGAATGAGGTAGTAGACGATTTCACGATGGTCAGCGTGAAACAGTTTGAAGCCCGGGTTCAGCGCGACATCTTCACCGTAGACAACGTTGTCATAGCCTCCGATCAGATACACCGTCGTCTTGAAAACGTGTCCTTCAGGAAGATAGCTCATTACTTCGTTGAGCCATTGACTTTCCCGCCGACTCATCAGGTAAGCTATTGCAGCCCCAATGGAGGTTTCAAGCTGCCCGCTCCAAACAATTCGTTCCAGATCCTTCTTCCAAAAATCGCTGATCGTCGATCTTGATCCGATCGAGGACCACATGTGATGGCGGCAAGCAAGTCTATTGCCCTCCGCGAATACGAGGCGTTCAAGATTCTGATCCGTTCGGCTATTCAGATAATTAATGCACGCGCCGATCCCCGAACGATCAAACAGTATTTCCTGTTGATCATCTGACTGATCCATTCGCTCCGCGGCACAGGCCAGATGTGGACCCAGCCTAATTTGAGTTACTGGCTTGGGCATCCTTCAGCTTCTTGCGCAGAATTTTTCTGACGACGTCTACGTTAAAGCCCAGACCTCGTAAAATAGCAATCGAAGAAGCATTCTGCTCTGAAGTCCCTAGTCTGACAGAGTTCATCCCCTCATTGGACAGGAAATTCATGGCTTGAGCCGTCAGCGCTGATGCAAGGCCAATGTTGCGAAATTCGGGAAGCGTCGCGGCTGGACCGAGATAGCCTCTCTTCAGATTCAGAAATCTCATGTAGTCCGTGTCAGGCTTCGCGACGACAGAAGATACTAGATTTCCGTCAACCTCAGCGACTTGAACCCATTCTTCGCTGAACGGCGGATCCTCGAATTTCCACTTCTCAAGAAACCCTGGTTCCAGTCTTTGCCATCCGAAACCGACGTTCATGACTTCTACGAGTCTTTCTTCCTCGCCCTGTCTCAAGCTTCGAAGTTTCACGCCATCAGCAACCTTTGGAATCGGTCTTGGGCCCTCGAGTTTTGCTGACATTCGCAGCCAGCCTGGATTCAACGTGTAGCCTCGGCTAGTCCAATCCTTGATTCTCGGGCTTCCTTCATCAACGGTTGTCGAAATCGTGTCGCCCTCAGCGTTTTTCTCAACCTCGCCTACGAGCATATTCTCTATCATTCTGTGATTCGGTCCCTCAGAAGCGGTGAGCCACGAAATATGCTCCTCCCCGCGTTCCTCAGGATGTGTTCCGATAAGACCCAGCAGTTTTCCGTCTTCTTCTGCTAAAAGTATCTTGATGTTTCGTCTTCGAACCTGCGATAAGACCCTTTCGTCGCTGAAGGGGATGAACTCGAAGGAGCCCCTGTATTCCTCGTTCAGCAACCTGACGATAGCCGACAAATGGCTGTCGGCGAATTCTGAAATCTGAATAGTCATTTCGGCTAGAGCAGAAGCGGACAACAACTATAAGCTTTTGGCTGCTGAACGGCGGCGCTGACTACATTTCAGGCCTCGAACGCATTTCTGCATCGTTATGGATAGTCCGGTGGGATTTCGTTTTTCGCTTTGGACTGAATGCACATGCCTCTTTCATATTCCGCCAGAGCAGCTACTTCTATAGGCACGACTTTTCTGTACACGTGCTCTGGTCTTCTCGACACTTCATCAACATTCAGAAGGTCCTCAACTCGTAAGCCGAATGATTCTTCGTTCTCTTTCAGCAGCGGCAAGATTCTTGCCCAGTCTTCTCGAGATCGCGCGTGCGACTGAATGTTTCCGCAGATCTTCACACTCTGCCGCATGTGGGGCTTCGTGCTTTCGTGTTTCACGATTGTCAATCTCAAGGATAACGGTGGAATACAAATGCTATGCGGGCGGCCGGATCTTGCTTTCAACGGCTGTCTTGAAGTCTAGGGGTTTGCTTGGAGTTATGATGTAGTTTCCGTTTTCGGTCTTGATCAGAAGGCCGTCTTGGAAGTTGGTCATCGCTAGGAAGACTCTTCCGAGGCTTGGAATGTAATAGTATCCACCGTAGAAGCTGGCGCCGAAGAGTCTGATTCCGAACGGTATGATTGTCTTCTCCACAGAGTTGATGGTTCTCAGAGGTATGGTCTTGCTTCCTCCTATGAGCCGAGTTGTCCTTATGATCAGTTCATTTTCGGTCAGAGTGTAGCTGGTTCGGTAGATGGATGCGAGTATTACTAGCATCACCAGTCCTGCAAATCCCAACACGACCGATTCTACCATTAAGGCAATCAGTCCTATCCGGGAGGAAAAGGTAAGGTAGGTGACGAGACCTGCAAGAGCGATGATGAATACTGTGAGAACCTCGTACGTTGCAGCTATTGCCCTCGAAACCACGGGCTTATTTACGATGCTCATGTCGGCCTCATCAGAAAAAACGGTGAAAGATTAATGTTTTGTACGGCGACAGTGTTGAAATATGAGCGTGAGAAAAGAAGTGGTATTCCAGGTTGTTCACGATGCGAACTGGGGATCATCATGAAAAAAGACGAGGACGTTAGGCTGGTCGAGCTTTCGAAAAGTGATGCATACCTGACCGAGCTGAGTTCCAAGTATTCAACCTCTCACTTCTATGATCTGTCGATCTCCCGCGGATCTGGTCTCTGGAAGATCGAATTTGTTTTTAGACCTCTTGGGAAGATGCTTGAAAAGAATTACAAGGGAAAGCTATTTGAAGACCATGTTGAAGAACCCAGAGTTTTCGCGGCCATGCAGGATAACCTGCAAGTCGGCTGGATTGAACTTGGTTATGAAAAGTGGAACAACAGGATGCGCGTTTGGGAGTTCCTTGTGAAAGAAAAGTTTCGCAGAAAGGGGATAGGGATGCAACTGATGAAAAAAGCCGTCAAGGTTGCGAAAGAAAGAGGGGCAAGAATGCTGGTTCTGGAAACGCAGACGTGTCTTGTTCCGGCAATCAATTTCTATCTGAAATTCGGGTTCGAACTAATCGGGTTCGATGCTACCGCATACTCTAATGAGGACGTGGAGAAGAAGGAAGTCAGGCTTGAGCTAGGCCTAAGACTGTGACGCGCGCGATTAAGCCTTCAAATAGTTTGCGCCTGTTCAGTACTAGACAGGACTCAAATGGCACGACTATCCTAAACGCGTGCCAGATTCACCATTTTCACTGGGAATGGTTCGCCCATGGTTTTTCTTTCTAAGTGTACTACGAGTGTACATAACCTTTAAATTTCCGTGTTGTGCTATTTCCTATTGGTAGTGCGGTGTCGTGCGAAACAATACATCGGACGCGACAGAAATTCGTTGGGATGTCGTGAAATCTATGCTGGACGATTTTCCACAACTCTGGGATCGCACGGAACAATATCTCCTGGGCAAAAGAAGCCCAGCTCCAATCGCGGCAGCTGACCACGCTAACCTAGAAGCAAAAGAACTAGTGCAGAAAGCAATAAGCGAGTACCGCAGAGAACGCTCAAGAAAATGATGCCCCCATCTTCACCTGGATAGGGGCAAGCATGCGAGTTGTCAGCAGATTCTCGTAATTGACGATGCAGACGGTGGATTCATAATCGATTAATAAGTTCTGCTTTATTCTAACATTGGACTCATGTTACGGGTGTGTCAGTTGTCTTCATTGTTGTTTGGTAGCGAAGATAATCAAAGGGCGGAGAAATGTGATTAGAATGACGAGTCGAGAAACTGGCACAGAAGGCCATCGTCGACACTCAGGGAAGCCGATTGGCGAAAGCATTACCGACTTCAGCGCGCCCGCTGTCGTTGACAGCATTGCCATCGGCGTCTCTGTGATAGGGCCGAACATGGAGATCTTGACTCTAAACCCTCAGATGAAAAAATGGTTCCCGAAGGTACACGTATCTGAGAAGCCTATATGTTTCAGGGCCTTCAACGATCCCCCTCGAGAAAACATATGCCACTACTGCCCGACTTGCAAGACGCTTCAGGATGGAAAGGTGCATGAGTCCATTACGAGTACCCCCATGGGCCGCAAGATTCTGCATTTTAGAGTAATATCCTCTCCGATAAAAGACAAAAACGGGAAGATCATAGCGGCTCTTGAAATGGTGGAAAACGTTACCGAGGGCAAACGGTTGGAGGAGGAGCTTAAGCGGCATTCCGAGCATTTGGAGGAGTTGGTTAAGGAGAGGACCACTGAACTCATAGAGGACGAGAAACGTTCCAGGGCCCTAAACCTTTATGGCGGCAAACTGAACTCTGCAAAGACTCTTGACGAGGTTTATGAATTAACCTTGGACGCTATGGAGAAGACTTTAGGGTTCGGTCACGCTTCCTTTCTAACCATTCGGAAGAATAATGTTCACTTTGAGCATCAAAGGGGATACAAGGCCCCTATCGGATTTGAGTTGCCTCTAGACGGTTCAAAAGGCGGTGTGACGGCGAAGGCTGCGGCCACGCGTAAGACTTTGCTTCTGCCCGATGTTTCGAAGGATAAGGAGTACATTCATGGCGGTTTGAATGCGCCTCCTGCTCGGTCTGAGCTTGCGGTTCCAGTCATCGCAGAGGGCGAGGTCCTGGGTGTTTTGAACGTGGAAAGTGAGGAACTGAACTGGTTCAACGAGAGAGATGCAATATTGCTTGAGATCTTGGCGTCGCACGCTGCAACCGCTATTGTAAACATAAGGCGGCAGACCGAACTCGAAAAGCGCAATGCTCAGCAAGCTTCGCTGATGAAGAGTTCTGCCGAGATGATTCACTCGATTGATTTGCATCAACGTCTTCAGGCGATTCTGGATGCAGTCAGGGGTTTAGGATGGGGAAGAGTCGTGCTTTCCCTAACGGATGAAGATTTCGGAATTAAGAGCCCTGAAGACGTTGTAGCGTCTGGTTTGACGGAAGAGGAGAGGCTGTTCCTCTGGAAACACAGAAAACATGGACACGTGTGGAAGGAGCGGTTTGGGCCGCAGTTTGAACGCTTCAGAATCGGCGTGTTCTACTACTTGCCGTGGAGCGACAGTTTCGTTAGGAGGATGTTCAACCAGGGTATAGTCTTGAGCCATCTGAAGCAGGAACAGATGGTTGACTGGAACCCTGATGATCTGCTTTATGCTCCGCTTCGGTTGGCTGATGGCCGAATTGTTGGCATCGTAAGCATTGACGACCCGGCAGACGGAAGAAGGCCTACTAAAGAGTCGTTGGCGGCGCTCGAATTGTTTTTGTATCAGGCTGCAGTTGCAATTGAGAACGCACGACTGATTCAGCAATTGGATACCGCTAGGACGCAGATTCGCCAGTACGCGGGCGAGCTTGAGGTGAAGGTTCAGGAGAGGACGAAAGAGTTGGTTGAAGCGCAGGCACGGTTACTCAAGACTGAGAGGTTGGCCACAATCGGAGAATTGGCCGGGATGGTTGGGCATGATCTGCGGAATCCGTTGACGGGCATCGCCGGAGCAGCATACTTCGTGAAGTCCAAGTACGGAGGAAGCATGGACAAAAACGGAAAAGAAATGCTTGAGGTCATCGAGAAGGACATCTACTATTCTAACAAGATCATAAATGACCTCTTGGAGTATTCGAAGGAGATTAAGCTAGAGTTAACAGAGACCGACACGAAGTCAATCCTGAAGGTCGTTCTGCCCAGCATCAAGGTTCCGAGGAATGTGCATGTCATTGACGAGACCCGGGATGAGATAAGGCTGAAGGTCGACGTTAACATAATGCGAAGAGTCTTCACAAACATCATCAAGAATGCGATTGACGCCATGCCTAAGGGAGGAACCCTCTCGATCAGGAGCCAGAGTGTGAATGGCATGGTGGCTCTCAGCTTTTCGGACACAGGAATGGGAATGACTGAGGAGACGATGGGGAAGATCTGGACACCACTCTTCACCACAAAAGCCAAAGGCATGGGTTTCGGCCTGCCCATCTGCAAACGTTTCGTAGAAGGTCATGGGGGAAAGATCATGGTGCAGAGTACCAGGGGCAAAGGATCCACCTTCACTATAGTGCTCCCTATAGAGGCCAGAGTCGAGGCTGAGGACAAAGAGGATAAGGTCTGGGTTAATCTGCCAGATTCTCAAGTGTCTGCCTCTGCAAAAACCTAGTCAGGCTCATCTTCTGATTTCGTTCCAGGTTATTTCCGAAAAGACTCCAATGCTGGGGATACTGATTTCAACTTCGATAAACAACGCACGCCGAGATTTTCCGATGGCCTTTAGAGGCCGATGCTGTTGATCACGCCGCCCGAGTTGCCGTCGATGACCAGGATCATCTTCTTCCCCTTGTGGTCGTAACTGGCGAACCATATCGGCGCGTAGAGTAGCTCCGAATCCGCGACATCCAAGTCTGTGTGTAGTTGCAGGATCATGTGATACTGTGCATGTGCCCTTTCGGATTGCAGCTGGTCGACGAGCGTCTTCGCCTGATACTTGGCCGATTCTTCTTCGACATCACCGTTAAGCATCTTTATGCCCTTTGGGACCTTGGACACGTCGAAGAGTTCCCTGCCATCAAGGTTGAACTGATAGTTTCTGGGCTGATGCTCGGTGAGAGCCTTGAGAGCCAAATCGGAAAATCGTCCTTGCATGTAAAACGCATTATCGCGACTTTTGAAACCACAATCGTTTCTTCTCTCACGCGATGACGAAGCTAAGCTCTTCAGACAATCATAAAGCCTTCCAAGTGCGCATGCAAGAAAGAAAAAGATTGATTGGGTGTGAGGATTTCTAGAGCACCCGAAAATCTTCTTTGATGGTTGTGAGTACAACATGCGTGTTCGTTCTTTCGACGTAAGGTAATGACAGTAAACGCTTGGTGAATTTGCCGAGTTCTTCGCGGTTTTTGAATTTGGCGATTATCGCTGCGTCTGACATGCCGGTCAAATCGTAGACGCTGCAGACGTTGGGAATTCTGGCTATCTCGTTCTCCATTTCTAAGAGTCTTCCTTTTGATACTGTTATTTCCGTGACGACGGTAAGTTCGTAACCGAGTTTTTCTTGATCTAGCAGCGCTGTGTATCCCTTGATTACTCCTTCTTCTTCCATCTTCTTTATCCTCGACAAGGCAGTGCCGACTGATATGTTGCATTTTTTCGCGATTTGTCTGGAAGAGAGCCTTGCATCCTCTGTCAACGCTTTCAACACTTTGACATCTATCTCGTCCAAGTTCATGTCCACATCTCAACCTTAGACATGTATCAAATTGCATGGTTGATTATTTAACATTTGCCCTGTGTTTTCAGAACAAGACTTAAATATGTTCAGTGCATCTTGATTTTCTTATATATTTGCTCATGAGGGATCATCAAGGTGCGTGCCAAACTTCAGGAAATCCAGAACCTCGAAAATTGCCTGAAACTTGCGAGGAACGCTGACTTTGTCCTTCTCCATTTTACCGATTTACTCGGATACCTGAAAGGCAGGACGATACCGGCGGAAGAGACTAAGAACGCTTTGACGGAGGGCGTGACCTTTGACGGGTCTTCGATGCTCGGCGGCGTTGGCATAGAAGACAGCGATATGATAATGAAGCCTGACATATCCACTTTCAGCGTCTGCCCATACTACTTCTACGATAAGAGTGTCGCCAGCTTCATCTGTGACCTGAAACAGTCAGATAAGCAACAGTTTGATGGAGATCCCAGACACATTCTGCGCAAAGAAATGGACAAAATCAAAACAGAAGGCTATTCACCGACGGCCGCTGCAGAACTAGAATTCTACTTGGTCCAGAGGAACGAAAAGGGCGAAATTACTCCTGTTGAAAACCACCTTATCGATAAGCAACGCTACTTCGATATCGCCCCGGGGCGAGACCTGACAGAACCCTACCGCATGGACTTGTCGGATGCGCTTTCAACTTTGGGCATTGTCGTTGAACGTCAGCACCATGAAGTAGGTTCCGCTCAGAACGAGATTACATTCAGGTATTCTGACCCCTCTGCCGCCGCTGACAACATCGTGCGCTACAAGTTCGCAGCAAAGCTTGTTGCCGAAAAGAAATACGGTTGGACCGCAACCTTCATGCCCAAGCCATGGCAGGGCAAGGCTGGTAGCGGAATGCATGTACACTTGGGACTCTTAGACGCAAGAAAAGGTGAAAACCCGTTCTATGATCCAGATAGCTACGGGTACATCAGTCAAAAGTGCCGATACTTCATCGGTGGCATTCTGGAACACGCTCGAGCCCTCTGTGCAGTAGTGGCTCCAACCGTCAACAGCTACAAAAGATTAGTACCAGGCTACGAGGCTCCAGTGTACATCGCCTGGAGCAGGAGAAACCGTTCGGCCCTCGTTCGCATTCCAGCCTTCTCAGTGGAAAACCCCAAAGAGGCACGCGTTGAATTCCGCTGTCCAGATCCACTATGTAACCCTTACCTAACATACACTGTGGTCTTCGAAGCAGGGTTGGAAGGCATCAAGAAGAAAATCGACCCAGGAGACCCCGTCAACGCCAACATCTATCATATTGACGAAAAGAAACGCGAAAGCCTCAACATCAAAACCCTTCCTGCATCGCTGGAAGAAGCCTTAGACGAATGGTCAAGCGATGACATCTGCATCAAAGCCCTGGGCAGGGACACAGCGGAGAAGTATTTACAACTCAAGAAACAAGAATGGCAAGAATACGAACCACAGACGCCGAAAGAATTGACTGTTGTAACGTCTTGGGAAGTCCAGAAATACCTATTCGCGTGATCAAAACGCAGAGTTTACGCATGAGCGAAAGAGCCGTAATCATCGAGGAATATCTTGGCTGTTCTTGTCTTCATTTGCTTTAACCTGCGGGGGCAGCCCCATAGAAGAGCTTAAAAAAGATCGCTTCTGACCAAAAAGCGGCCAAGATTTATGCAGCAGCATCGATGGCTGACGCCTAAATGGCCGTTTGCCTGGGCGACCCGCACTTTAGAAAAGCAAAAGGGATACGTTTGGAAAATGAAACATCTACGTCGCCTATGCTGTAGCCCACTGGAAGCGCGCGCGCCACGTACATTGATTGATGGTTCTCGCCTTATAAAGGCGCTGATAACACGCGGAAATGGCGCGGGGTGTGGGATTGAAACAGGATAAAAATCAGCGGGTTATCGCGTGCGCTACATTTCTGTAGTGACTATCACGCACACTGGACAGCTGCTGGCTGCAGCGCGCGCATGAGACTCGTCCAATAGAAATGAGGATTTCTTCTGCTGGGAAAAACCAGTTCTGTGTCCAGGAGATGGACAAATAGTAGGCATGGCTAACGATTTGCCCGACAACGTATTTCATAAGCCTCCCTCATTTGATGTAGAAGCGCGCGCGGCCTGTGATTTATCTGCAAGTTGGCGCGATTCAATCAGCTTCTCGCGAGTTATGTCCTAATGTTATTACCACTTTTCCTTTGGCGTGTCCTTCTTCAAAATACCGGAAGGCTCCAGGAACCTCATCTAACGGGTAACGTCTATCTATGACGGGCTTTATCTTGCCGACTTCAAGAAGCTCTTTCACAAAAACCAAATCCTTCTGATTTAGTTTCGCAATCCCCATGGAACCCGTTTTCTTACTTCCGGTCAGTGAAATCAATGGACCCAAAAGCATAGCTTGGAATATTTGAGCCATGGAACCTCCGGTCGTGACACAGATTCCCTTGGGGCTTAATGCATGCCTATAATCCAGAATCGAATGATATCCGTTAGCGGCAATGATCAGGTCATAACGCTGTCCACTTTTGGTGAAATCTTCCTGGGTGTAGTCAATGACGCGGTCTGCCCCCATCGAGCGCGCATTGTCCAAATTCCTCGTGCTGCACACCGCTGTGACTTCGGCCCCGAACGATTTGGCAATCTGCACCGCAAACGCACCCACACCACCAGACGCACCATTAATCAAGACCTTTTGACCGGGCTGAACATGCCCTTTGCGAAGACCCTGCAGGGCAGTGATTGCCGCCAAAGGCACGGCCGCTGCTTCCTCGAATGTCACGTTGGTGGGTTTCAACGCCAACAGATCTTCACGAGCACATACGTACTCGGCAAAACCCCCCCGACCACCCCCGAACACTTCATCACCTGGCTGAAACTGCTTCACGTTTCTGCCAACCGCTTCAACCCGCCCTGCTATGTCAGTTCCGAGTATCTTGCGTTTTGGTTTTAGAAGCCCTCCTCCCATTAGGCGGATCAAAGATCCTCTTAGGAGATACAAGTCAGCTTTGTTTACGGATGCCGCATGGATTTTTACCAGAACTTCATTGTCCTTAGGAGTAGGTTTTTCCACCTCTTTGAGTTCAAGAACATCCGGAGACCCGTATTTGGTGCGTACAATCGCTTTCATTTTCATATCTAGGAATAATCGCTTTAAAGGGTGATAATAGCTTTACGCGCGCCTAAAACATGGCAGGCACCGAGGGAATAAGGTCCCATAGAAAAAGGGGCGCGCGTGTTGGTTGGGGTAAAGTTTTATCCAACCAACCAACCACAACTACTACCACCGACCACACCACTTCTATTACCACTCCCAATTCTTGCTCCTACCACTCCTTCTACCTACCTACACCTACCTATACACACCTCTAAACATTCACACACACGCACGCGCACGCACACGAAAAAAACAAAGGGGAAAATGAGGGCAGGATATAGGGTAGCATACAAGTCGAGTATACGGGCCGCTAATCTGCATGCAAGAAAACCATAGCGCCCACCTTGAAAGGTTCAATTGAGCAATCCGTAGCAAGTCGTATTGTGACTTTTCCTCCCCTACGTATTCTCTTCTCTGTATCATAATCCCGCAAGTTCCCGTCCTTGACTAGTATGACTTTGGAAGCGACTTTTGCTCCTTGGTGAAATCTCACCAAACACAAGTAATCGCCGACTTCAACGAAATTGCCGCCCGTGCATTCGATCGCGATCGAATTGGCTTTTGGCCAGACTTTTGTCAACGTGCCTATCTGTTTTTTCTTATTGTTCTTTATGAACCAGTTTTTGTAATTCGTGTCGACTTTTTTCACACTTGACATGTCTTCTGGTCTCAGAAACTGAATTTCAGGGTTAAAACTCCTATTCAAGCTTTCGAGCGCTTCTTTCACGGACTCCAAGTGACTTTCGGCGGAAAAGTCTTCATCACACGTAACTACCATTTGTGATCGAGTAAATAGCGCTGAGACAAAGACAATTGTATCTTTGTAGGAAAATTTGGAACGTTGAAGTATCGCTTCCACAATTTCACTGAAACCATCAAGCTTTTTCCCTATGAGTTTTTGAATACTAACAGGACTATCTGCAAATTGTTTCACCTTACTCTGTATCGCCTTGCCGAAAACATTCATATCTCTGGGTGTAGCTTTCCTGTACTTGGCCCTTCTACTGCATTCTTTGTTAGCACTAACATAACCATAGTGATGTTCTCTGACTAGTTTTCTTACGTATAGCTCATCTCTGAAGTGTCCATAAAACTCCCAAAGAACATAATCAGAAGTTACCAGCTCTATGTTGTCGAACTTCTTTTGTGAAAATAACTTCAGAAATCTCCTGCAACTCTTCTCGTCAAGCCCTTCAGCAAAATCAATTAAGACATTTGTGTCAATGAAAAGTCTTAGCTTTCCATCCTCGATCAAGTCTATTTCGGGCCTGACAGCGGTTTTGGACATTAAGTGCCTCTTAGTTCCCTTGCTCTTTCCACAATTTCAGGATTGATGTTGCGAGCTTTCTCTCTGAGGGCTATTTCGAGTGAATTGTAAGCTAACACAAGGAAGCTTCTATAGTTCCCTTCGCTGATCTTGGCCATTTTCTTGACACTATCTTCTGAAAAAGGAAATGTGGATTCGCTTTCTTCCGTTCGTGACACATTTAGATAACTTGCAAGAAGTCTTTTCGCCTTCTTCTCGTTTAAGGGCTTCAGGTCAATCATCGTGGTTGTCAATCGATCATAGAGAGGGGGCTGCTTTTTTATTTCTTCTTCCAGAACGTCTCTTATCAAGGAAACTATTACAGACCATCTTCTTTCCTTGTTGATCAGAGTAATCAAAGTCAGTAAATAATTGGTCCTCTTAGCTGAAGAAAGCTTGCCAATATCCTCAAACTCATCGACGAATACGTAGAGATGTTTGAAACCAACTTTCTTCAGAATTTTCACAATGCTGTTTAGGAACATTATCTCCTTTTTCTGGATATCTTTCTTGGAGACATAACCTGCCAGTATTTCCCATGAGGACTCAGCCACTTTCTCCTCAGCGAATAGTATAAGATCTAGGTATCTGTCGGCCAAAGCACTGTCAAGCACAATTTCTTGCTTAATAATCTCTCTAACATTTTCCTGCAATAGTTTCAAGTCACCATTTAGCTTTCTGAACCGAGAGAGAAATGTCAGGTAATTCGACCTAGTTGGTTCTTCAAACAATTGAAGCCAATTCTCAGCCGATCCTAATTGAATCTGCTTTGGCTTATATTTCTCGCGAAAAGACGTAGGTTCATTTCCGAGCTTCTCAATAACAATCTTCCACACGTATTTTCTGATCTTGTCATAGCCAATGTCTTCTATTATTTTGTGCACTACCCTCTGAGGGGAGTCTTCAGGTCTGTCAATGAAGCAAGTAACCGCCGAGAAATCCATTTTCTCTTTTTGGGCTTTCTTGGTGAGACCTTCTATAAGTGACTGGATGAATCTTAACAAATGCGTTTTTCCCATTCCATAATCGCCCACTATCGTCAGCCCTCCATATTCGCCCTCTGAGTATGTGCTCACTACAAAATGCCTGATTTTGTCGACGATTTCCAAGTCTAGAGGAGGCAAAGGGAACCTGGGCAAACCAGCAAGTGGAAAGGGATTAAACCTTAGCTTGAATTGAGGAAAATTCTTCTCCAATTTCTGTTTCTTAAGATCACGTAGCAACTCATCTATGAGTTCGCTTTTTTCCATTTTCTTTCACCTTGATTCGGCTCAAATATGAGCGATAGAATCCCCCAATTTCTATGTAACTGTCCTTATAAAAAGGCTTCATCAAATGAGCTGGAGTTCTTTCGAAATAAAAATGACTATAGTTCTGCCTGTAAGCATTTTCGATTCCTTTTTTTATTGCTTTTACAGAACAATAATATTTCTTTGCGATCGCAAATATTATGTAAGGAGTCCAGAGCCTGTTAGTTTCTTCTTCCATGAATAACGACTCAAGGAACTCCGAAATGTTCAACCCAAGGAAATCTTCATCGCTCATCCTTACAGGAAAGTACATGTGCCACAATCCTCCATCGTCGCTAAATTCCGGAAAAACTATTACTTCATCTATCAGACCCAAATCCTTAAACCACGAAGGAAACACAAAGGATACTATGCGTATGTAATCATTTGGTCTGCTCTCAGGTATCTTCCAAATTTGTCCATCAATCTCTCTTCTCAGTATCTCTCTGCCCTTTTTTCCCTTTCGTATTTTGCCTAGGATGCAAATTGGTTGGGCATTGATCCTAAAAAGTGAATCATCAAAGCTGTAAATGTCTTTGAATCGTGAAAAGTCCAAGAACCAACGCAAGAAATCTCTTGCCCTTTCGTAGCCTAATACAATTTTCAGCATTGAATTTTTTTCTCTCACCGTAAACGGAGGCGATTCGTTGTTTGGCGAGAACGTTCTGTTTCGGTTCTCTTCGAGTATTGTCAGTTTTTCTTGCCTGAAACCAGAGAAATCAGGACGGAGAGTTTCGACTTCTCTAGCTATGAATCCTAGATATTTTGCTGCATGAACATATTCTAGCTGCAGTCTTTCTTTCCTTTTGTTCTTGGAGTAGACCCATCTGTCCCTCGGTGGAGGGATTATGTTATCGACCATAGCTTCGTACAGTTTTGCTTCCTTGATTTCTTCTCTTGAGCAATACACAAAAATGTCTCTGATGATTCTGAGGTTGTAGGAGTACAAAAAACTCCAAGACCCTTTTTTCATGGATTCAGATTTTGTGAAAGGCAATACTCTCAACAGTTTTCTGTTCACTTCTAACGCCTCATTATCAGAAGCCCTTCTCTAAGAGTCAGATTGTGTCTATATCTTAGAGTCCGCCATTTGATCCCTCTTTTTCGCAAAGGTTGGATAGCAAAACTGGAGAAGCCCAATCCTAACCCAATTTCTCCCAAAAGGGTGTCAGTAGGCACGTGTATTCCATAGGGTGCGGAATCTCCTACTACTAAGAAACATGGAGCTCCTTTCTTGACAATTCTGTGCAATTCCTTCAAGGCATAATACATGTCCTTGAAATACAACAAAGTGAGCAGATCGAAACTCTTTCTAGGGTTTATCCTCTTAGCCATTTCAATTCTCATGAGTTCGGATTTTCGCATGATCTCTTCTGAAATGCTTGGAAGTTGAGTTAAGAACTCTCTGCCAAGTATTTTTTCGTAGGATTTTGAACGAAGCTTGGTTTGATCGTAATAAGTCGTCGCTGATGTCACGCTCACTCGTCTTATTTTTCTGTTGATCTCATCCCAATTGTTGGCGATCTTCCAGAAATAAAGAAAGACTTTTGTCGATTCTCCATAATCAAAATTGTTCAGATACGGAGGAGAGGTAAATACAATGGTCGCGCTGCCAGACTTGATCTTAGAGTGTTTAATTCTGCTGTCATAGGGGAAGACTCTAGCGATAGTTTGCTTGGTCGATTTTGGCATACATGCCAAGTCGTCGCATACGATCTGCGAAGTATTCTTGAAAAGGGAAAAAACTTCTTTTGGTTTTTTTTTCGCTGACCAATTAATATAGGGAACATTAATCCCTACTTTGGCAGATGATATTAGGCATTTTGTTAGCACAAGGAAGAAATACAATTCTTCAGGCGGCGATGAAAAATTCTTTGTTTCAATCAATTTTCTAAGGCTAACTAGTTTCTTCAAATTATTAAGTGGATAACATCTTTTCAAGACTGGATGCTCTTCTGCTACATCAATAGTCCTCCAATTTTGTGAGGTCAGTTCCAACAATTTCCTGGTATCTGAGTGCAAACTCGAGGAATCTTTCGTTTCCCACGAACACATTTTGGTCTTGCAGATCTTGTACAAAAAAGGGTTTATTTCATTTCCAATGACGTTTATTCCAACTTCCTTTCCGACAACACCTGTGGTGCCGGATCCCATGAATGGGTCAAAAAGAAGATCGTCTTCTTCCTCTGGTTCGAAAAAGTTCACAACTTCCTTTACGAGCAAATGTGAGAAACCTGCCAAAAATGGAAACCATCTGTGAACTGGAGCTCTTTGATTATCCGCGCTTGTCGTCAACTTTGTCAGTCTGCCATTGTTTGAAAAGTGTTTCAAGAATCTCTGAATTTCAGCGCCAGTGGTCATCTTATTCGCCATTTCATTTCGAGTTTACATATATTCTTATCTATGAGGCAAGCGCTAACCACAAAACTTCACCGCGTTTCCCTATAGTATATTCAATACCTTTGGGTTCCAAGTCGGTTTTTCTTCTCTCAGGTATTGGGCGAATAGCAGGGCTTCTTCATTAATCAGAGTCTCAATGGTCTGTTTGTTTCCGTGCTTTACCCGTGGTATGTCAACCATTGACTCAAAAAAGGCGTTCAGCTTCTTCATCATGTCTTTTGTTAACGGTTTGCTCAGGTATTGTCTTTCTCCTTTTCTGTTTGAGGAATAGTCTTCGCGTTGCATCATAAAGTCTTTCTTTTTCAGGTTAATGCAATATTGGATTACGAAGTCATCAACAAGATATCTGTATGGTTCCATCAAATCGCAAACCAAAGAAGGCTTGCCGAACTGTTCAGAATGCAAGAAGCCAAGATACGGTTCAAGCTTAGCCCTTATTATTGCCCTGTGAACTTTCCATTTGAGAACCGTGTAAGCAAGATTGAGAGTATTGTTGATTCCGTCAAATGCCTTGAAGGTCCTTCTTTTTTCGATTCCTATTGCCGTTGGCAGCAGTTGAAAAACTTGCTGGAAATACTTCTCGGCTGCGTGTCCTTCTATTGTCAGCAACCTGTTTCTTAGGTCCTTCAAATTGTGAGATTTCAAATGGCCAACTCTGTCCTTGATTTGCATTATGTCGTGCTGCCTGAATCCGTATTTTCTTAGAATGCGGTTCTGGCCTTCGATTTTGGCCAGTACTATTTGTTTGGCGATTGAGGCTCCTTTGCGGTTCTTCAACGCTTCGTATTGTGCAATTCTCGTCTTGACATGGCTATTGTCGTCAAGGCTTCTCAGATAACCTACCGGATTGCCTCTTTGCGTCAATATCAACAGGTCTATTCTCCAAAATGCGCAGGTTGCCAATGCACCGGTAGAAACCGAGTTGCCGATCTTAATCTGTACTTCTCCGATTTCGTTCTCAAACAGCGGATACTTCTCGACTTTCCCTTTTCTGTCCTTGACTATCAGGCAGCCCTTGCCTCTGCCCAAGAATGAGCCGAAATCGTCCATGAATATCTTCGATGTTCTGGTTTTCATTTGTTTTAGCCTGCGCGGGGTAGCCCCATAGAAGAGCTTAAAAAAGATCGCTTCTGACCATGCAGCGACCAAAATTTCTGCAGCAGCACCGATGACTGACGCTTAAATAGCCGTTTGCCTGGGCGACCCGCGCTTTAGGAAAGCAGGAGGGATACATTTGGAAAATGAAACAATAGAAGTTGCAGCAGAGGTCCCGCAGAAGAAGCAGCGAAAGAAAAAAGGCAAGATTCAGCAAACCTACGCGCTGTATCAGAAAGGTGTATCTGCAAAAATGATAGCTGAAAAAATGAAGCTCAGCAAAAGAATAGTTCGTGCCTATATCTGGAGAATGAAGAATCCGGAGAAATACAAAGCCCTGGTTCAGAGGTACTTCGAAAGAAAAAGACAGAAGCAAGAGAACGAGACGATCAAAACTATTGTGAAAAACAATCACAAAACAGGGACAAGAGAGAAAAAGGCTGAGGGAACATGAGAAAGAACCTAGTCTCAAAAATAGCCGGTATAGTAATCACTGCAATCTCGCTATTTCTTCTAACTTTAATCTATCCAAGGCTGTTTGCTCTTTTCGGATTGTTATTCGTAACTGCCTGCGTAATACTTGGGCTTTCTTTGATAGCATCTATCCCAAGAGGATTGGAACTTACACTCGATGCTATCAGAAGATCTGATGCTTCTAAAAGAGAGAGTGCAGTCTGTGATTACTGCGGTCTGGCACTGCCAACGAACTCGGCCCATTGTCCGAATTGTGGGGCGCCTGTGAACAAAGAAGACAAGTGTTGAACTGTAATGGCTTGAGTTTTCTCCTTCTTCTTCGGTTTTCGCTGACCGGCCGTTTTCAGCCGCTCTAGATGCCGCAACTATTAAAAACCCTAGAAATCATTAGATTTGAGGTCGTCTCTGATGGTCAATGAGTCCGAGATTTTCTACGGTTTCTGTATGAATTTCTCTTCTTTTGGGATAACTGCCGAACCAACGCCGAGTACATGGAAGTACAGAGTATACTACTACTTTGACTTGTTGGGCAGAATGCTGGGCTATGAAGTTCACACCGAAGATACTTTCACAAAAACCGACGGAATCAACTTGACAGGAAAAAGAATCGATATGACTTGGATGTCCCCTATATCAAAGGAATACGTTTTAGCCTTCGAATATGAAAACACAAGAGACATTGATGACGAAATACTCAAGCTGACTTCTGTTATCGGACTTAGAGTGTTGGTGATGTTTAGGAGCAAATATAGTGACAAAGAGATAATCGACAAGATTGTTGCGCGTCAGAACAAAGACAACCCGGAAAATTCCAACTTTCTGGTTTTCGTAATGCCAGACTTTTTCAAGGAAAGAGAACCTTTTGAAAAGCTGGCAGCATGGCTTTTCGATCCCAAAAGCCAGCGAATCGCCATTGGAGAAGCAGAAGGTTATGTTGGGATCGATGGGATATGTTCTTTCAGAAATGTTGTTTGGAAAGAAAGATCATTAGGGGATCACACGCACTAAGAAAAAGTTCGAGCGCAATTGACGACAACTTAAACCTGATTACATAGAAGGCAATAGAACAATGATATCAGAAAGGGAAATCGACAGAATTGTTAAACTTACGGCAGAGGCTCTCTCTCAGCCTTTTCAATCTGATATGCTTGACTTTTTTATCGAAATGAAAGGAAGAAGGTTTACAGTACCTGAGAAATGGGTTCAGACGGAAATCGTTCGAAAAATGCATAGAGAAAAGTCTGACGTAAATCCAAATGAGAATAGGACAATAGGCTATGACTTCAGAGTCAATGATATCCGTATCGAATTGAAAACTTCTGCTTCTTTCACATACAAAAGGAGGAGTGCGGGTGCAAAGAAAAATAGACTTTTCGACGCAATAGAAGAGCAACATAAAGACGCTGATTACTGGATGTTCGTGACAAAATACGAGAAAGAAAAAGAGGCAAAAATGCGGTCGGAACTGAAGCTTCGTGGTGAATACTTCTGCAAACGGGAAATGATACCAAATACAAGTCCAGAGTGGTGCGTATTTCTGATTATTCGAAAATCAGAACTCGCTGCATAGCGCAGATAGTAACGTCAAACAGTTGGAGATTTCGCGTGCTGCATTTGGAGAATGAGGAATCCTGAGAAGCACAAAGCTTTGCTAAACAAGTATTTTGCAAAGAAGAAACAAAAGCAGGAGGACGAAGAAATCAAAAACGTGCTGAAGAAACAAAATCAGAAGTCGGAGAACCACGGAGTCTCGAATAAGGAGCATAATGAAGATAAAAGGGAAAAAAGATGAATAGTGTCTTGGAAGAAGGCTAAGTCATTACTTTCGATGTTTCTCTTTTTTTATTCTCCCGCTTTTTAGTTCCTCTGCGATCTTCTGCATGCGTTCATCTTCGAGGTCGTGTTTTAATTCGAGTAAATCGGGGGTCGTCTCTTTGAGACGGATTGTCGTATAATCCTTCCAGAAGATATTTCGGTTGTTGAGTTCTACTGGGTTGTCGAGACACTTCTGGGCATCCCCTCGGAACTCGCATTTCATTATAATGTCATGAGGGTTACCATCGTAGTCTATCAGGATGCTCGATCTGCCGCACCAACTGGCATTATCAGGGGTCTTGTCGAAATGCTTGCATTTCATTCTCTCCACCTCCTTTTGTTGTTGATGTCGTCATGTGCACATGACCATGAACTCATGGGATAGTTTTCTGCTGTAGGCTTCTTTCATGTCAATTTTGCAACTTGCTTTTGTGACCTTGAATCTCGAGCATGGTGTTTCCATTAGTCGCACACTTCTTCCAAGGTCTGCTGCCAATACGACGAATGCTCACATGCCTTCCGTCCACGTCTTCCTACAGCTCTTGCACTTCAATCGATGGACTCTCTTGTCAAACATGTTCAGGTAAAACCCGTTACCTGTGATTTCTTTCGAGCCGCATTTCGGGCAGGTCAATGTTAAGTACCTCCGTCGACTTTGCTCCCAGTCTTATACGATTGTATCTCGAGGCTCTGAGCGTCAACCACTTCGATAGTGCCATCCGGCCGCCTGATCTTTAGTTTCGTAAAACCGTCCGGATTCACTAACCGGATTTTTGGGCCGTAGTAATTCTGTAGGAATACAGCATGAGCCTGGCTTTGCAAATGCTGACCGTTATGTGGGGACCTTACGTTGTAGAGAAATCTGGGTTTTGGCCTGTTACCTTTCTCGACAACCCGCAAAATCCAAGTCCGATATTCATTGAAGTGGATGCCTTTTTTGAAGGCGTAGTCACAGCTTGAATTATCCAATATCTCTACCACTTCTCTCAGACTCAGTCTATCGCAGCAAATAGCATGCCTTGAATACTGGCTGGTCTCTAGTACGGCGAAATCGCCCAAGTGAAAGAGCTCTTGGAGAAATGGCAGTTCGTGTATTTTGAGAACTTCGTCAAGCGTGTTATCATAATCAAGGAAGGGGACGAAATGTGACGAGTAAGGGACTCTTGATGAAATCCCAATTGTCTTGGCCCAAGGAATGTTCATGCTCTGAAAGTGAAATAGATACATTTTTCCGCGTATTCTCAGCGTTACGTTCAACCTCATTTTCTCCGCCACCACCTTCTGTACGTTGGAATTCTCCGTGACTCCGGCCTTCTTTCTGGGGTTTTTGTGCTAGGTGCGCCGAGTCTTAACAGGGCCCTTGCCGCTGCCGCTTTTTGCGCTTGAATTATTCTTCTTGCTTCTGCCCTTCCATGAAGCAGGGTTTGTGCTATCATGCCTCTTGGGTAACGAATGGCTTCGCGTATTGCTCTTTCAGGAAAACCCTGCTCGATCAGCACATCCAGTCTTTCTGCTTTTAAGCCCCACCTCTCCCTTTGCCATGGGTTCTTTGAAGTCTTCGACAAGGCTCGAGCTCTATTTACTTCAAGTCTCATTTTGTTCTCGATGAGAAGTGCGCTTGTGCAGCCTGTGAAGTCTACAAGAACAGACAGTCTGTCGAACTGTTCGCCGAATTTGTACGATGGCATTAGTAGAATGTCAGTTATCTCATTCATCTCAAAATCCCTTTTCCATTCACTCTTCTAGGAAGTCTCTATTTTTCAGGCTGAGAAATCTACTACACTTTGCACAATCTGTGGCTTCAGGATGCAAGCAATCATGTGCACAGGGGCCTTCCTGCATTTTTTGTTTGAATGTGAGCCTATCAATGATGTCGGATAATTTTGGTCTTGCAATGCTTTCTCGAGATGTAGCCGTGTGTCCTTCTGCCCAGATGCAGTATTCCAGACCATCATTTCTAAACAGCTTGATTTTCTCAGCTCTAGCAATTGCCTTTAAATATTGCATCGTTTTTCTTGGCTCGTGACCCGTCAAATATTGCCAGCGCTCTAGTATTTCGTCAACGCGCATTTTTTCGCAGCAATTAGCCTTCAGCCAGTTCTCCAACACATCGATATCTGTCTTCGAACGCTTAGGACCCAAAAGCCCTTCCGTCATCTTCTTTCCCTCTCAATCGTTTCTTCAAATCTTGCTTTTTCGATAATGGCGGCTTTGCGGTTCTTTTGCCTCATGTTTTATTCACTTTCCATGTGCATTTTCGGAAAATCATCTTGCGGAAAACGTATTAATAAGTTACGTTTAACTGTAACTTTATAGTTACACAAATCGTAAGCGATCAATATGATGAGACGAGGACGAGATCCAGTGAAAGAGCGAGGAAAAGCCATTTCAAGAATACGCCAGGCTTTGGAAAATCATCCTGATGTTCTAGGTGCTCGGGAGTTGAAGAGAGAAAGCGGCATTGGAAGCCTGGGAACATTTTACAAGTATTTGAAGGAGCTGGAAAGCGAAGGAGAGGTAGTATTTCGCGAAGTAAAAGTTGGAAGAGGAAAACCAAAGAAGATTTTCGAATTGAGCCGAAAGGGAATTGCATGCTCAATTGAGTTCAGGATTTTGGATTACTTTGAAGGGATCAGGAAGTCCTGCAGGGAAAACGAACGATTTGAGATTGACAACTATGGTTTCTCCTACGCCATTTATGGGTTTCCAAAGAATCTAAATCGAGAGGAAAGAAGGAAAGCAAAGTCTATTCTGGCAAAAGTGAACTCGGCTTTGTTGAATCTCGATGACTTAAGAGATCAAGCGATAAACAGAGAAGCCTACAAATATCGTGCAGCTATGGCAAAGGTTCATGCTAAAATCTTCCAGTATGTTTCCAAACAAAACAAGAATAGAAAACCCGTGGTAATTGATGCGGAGCTTCAAAAGGAACTTGACAGCTATATTCCCTCACCAATCAAAGACAGGATGAGACTCAATAAGAAGGAGGATCTTGCCCTCGTCATTACTCGCGGGCCATCATTCATAGATGAATATAGTCTAAGACCAGAAAATCAACTGTTAGATCTAGTCCAGGCCGTCAAAAGCTGGAACGATGACGGAGTGGACTCTGTTATCAAGCAATTGGCTAGAAACACACACGTGGACCAGCAGGCGATAGAAAGACTCAAGCAATGGGATGTAGAAGGAAAGATTGAAAATTTCTATTGGCAGCAAATCAGGAAACGGCTAGACGATATTCCTAAGATACGCGAAGAAATGAAAAAAGAAAAAGAAAATTTCATCCAATCGGGCGGCTTCAAAGAAGTTCTTGGACTTCGAGACGAAACGAGTTTTGTTGTGACAAAAGAGATGATTGGAAAGAGAAAATTAGACGAGTTGGAAAAAGAACTTTCGCCCCTCAACAACATGTGAACGCGGGTCAGCCCATACAAAACAGTGATCTTTCAAATGAGATGTTTGTGAACACTTTTTGGCGCCACTTGATGCATTTTCACTAAAGGATCACCTGAAACGTTTCTGCCATTCAATCTGACGCCAACGTTTAAGCGCTCTAGAGCATTTCATAGCACGCTCGATCGCCTACCGGACTTGTAGATACTGAGCACTAAAGAGTTGATCGAAATGAGGAAATCCGTCCATGATATCGTTGCGAACGCTTATGAAGAACTAGTCAAACTGGGGCCCACAGAAAAAGAAATCGAAGCCTATGCTGACAAAATGGAAAAGGTTTACGGCGTCGTTACGTACGGCAAAAGTCGAGGTGGATCGGGTTACTTCATCGATTTTCACGACTCGTGGAAAACAAAATTTGGAGGTCGCGTTCACATCGACGTAGGATTTGTCAATGAGGAATATAGGGACGAGCGAGATGTCCCAGACACGACGCACCTGATGTTGGACAAAGACTATGCTCCAGAGTTCATTGATTTTATCAGGAAAATGAGAGAGAAAGAACAACGAGCGTGCCACTCGCGACGAGCGCGCGCGCGCGCTTAACGTGACATTGTTCCCGTTCATTTGCATATTGAAGCGGAGCTTACAAAGGGGAAGTATCATAGTTATGATACGTTTCTCAATGGGGAGACAGCAGAATTTCTAGAAGCATACTTGAATTTGCGGAGAAACGGAATAGGAGTTTCGCCCCCTGAGAAAATATCGGATGATTCTCCGCTGTTCAAGGTAATGGGACATCTTGGAAAACATGAACCTCTGCCTTTGTGCAGGGTTTCAGGTTTGATCCGCGAGCTTTGCTTCAAATCAGGGGTGATTACCCCTGGAGCCGGAATAAGGATGCATAACCTCCGCTCCAATAGCCTCCGAATGTTTTTCAGGTCTCAGATGGCTTTTTTGGGCGTTCAACGTGATGTCATTGAGTACATGATGGGCCACAAGACTGACCATTATCTCGACGTAAAAATGACAGGCATAGAATATCTAAGGGAGGTCTACCGAGTTTCAGGTATCAGCATTACTCGACAGGCAGAAAACGATAGAGTGCGGCTTCTTAAGCAAATGGTTCAAAGGCTGGGCTTCATCCCTGAAGATGTTTTCCGCCCGGAGTTTTTGGACAATTGCAAAAAGTGAAATGATCTATTCGCTGGAACAATAAGCGCGCGCTTAATAAGCAAAATGGGATAATGTGAAAGTGGGCCGGACCGGACTCGAACCGGCGACCTTCTGCACGGGGACTTGCTCGATTGCATTGCGCTCGGGAGACAGGCAACCTTTTTTGTCCGTTGTTAATCAGTGCGGCGTGGCCCACGCAAAGTAGAATATAGACGTTGCAAGACAAGAGTTAGCTCCAATTTTAACAGACTAACGCTGAACATACCAAGAAACTAGTGGAAGATAGTTCTACTGGAATTAGGAAATCGCGTGCGTCATGTCCTAGGTCATGTAGGGCATTCGGCCGCCACCGCCACCGCTGATTGCTTGGACTGTCACAGTACTGCCCGCATAGGCATCGTAAACGGTGCCAGCTTCACCTATGACTGATGCGACGCAAGCGCTTATGTCGTAGTTCCCTGAAAGACCTGTCGTGTCCCACGTCAACATTAGCGTGGTAGAGTTGCCCGCGCTCACGTTGACGCTCTTGAACGTGGCGATGACTGTTGAGTTGCCGGTTTCAGTTTCGTTTGCACAAACGGTCACGTTGAAAGTTTCAGCGTAGGCAGCTGAATTCGTGATCGTGACATTTATGGGCAGTCTAGAACCTTGATAAACTGCGTTTTCTGCAGGCACAACACTCATCACGCAAGGTGCAGTGAAATTGATCGTCTGCATCGCGTTGACTGTTACATTCGAGACATAAGAGACAGAATAACCCCTATCAGTAGCTGACAAAAAAGCGATGCTTGCGTTGAGTGAGCTGTCTCCAGTGCTTATTGAAAGGCCTGAGCCGGATGGTGTCACAGTGTAATTGAGAGATTCCTGTATCGTCGTCGCGTTTAAAAGGTAACCATACCCGACAAGTTGCCCAGAATCATTACTGAGATGAGTTATCATTATCAACGACTGATTTGAACCAGGATCCTCAATTTTGAAGGAGCATACACTATCAGGAATGGCGTAAACCTGAATACCGAATTCCTCTATTCCAGAACTACCAGAGATCCCGCAGACAAAGGTCTGCGAATTGCCTAATTGGTTGAAATAATCTTGCTTAAAGTCATCGTCCTGAACCATAGCCATTTTGCTACGCACAAATACTATAGTGTAGTCTGGTAGAGAGTCTTGCAGCCAGCTTTTCCACCAATCATCAAGGTTAAGATAATAGAACTCGTTCGGGATCGCAGGGGGCATCGTAACCGGATTTACAACGTAAAACAGAACGAAAACTTTATTGTTTATTTTTGGGCCACTATCGTAAGAAAAGCTATGTGTGACAAGGTCATAGACTGCTTTCCGGATTTCCGCGGGATAATTGGGATCATAGATCTGTATTCCCACTTGCCCATAAGTGTGCCCCCCACTTAGCTGACTAATCCCGTAAGCCACTACTGCGTGAGACCAGCCATCGGATGGGCCCGCCGAAATCATTAGGACGACAGGCTGTCCGGCCGTCAGATTTCCAAGCAGATCACTGTATTGCAGGTCTTCATTTGGTAACTCAAGATAGGTTGCGTCAAGTTTGCTAAAATCTTGCCCGTACACTTGATGGAATGTCACTGCCAGTGAAGCGTTGTTGAGTTTGTTTATGGAAGGGTTACCAGTGATGGGGGCGTATTGAACATCCAGCTTCAGGTCTGTTGTGTAGGATGACGAAGTGCTCTGGGACGGAAAGTAAGGATACGTAACGTCACCCAACGCATAATGATTAAAGTACAAGACTGATGTGCTTGACATCCCGAAGCAATTTGCGTCCGAGTGTCCTTCTTTATTGTAATTCGAAAAGAAATTAGGTTCAGAATACGAGTTTTTGGTGCTGTCCCATTGGGTGCTAACATAGATAATGCTGAACAAGATTGGAACTGTCACTTCGGCTCCGTTTACGGTTATTGAACCGCTTGCGGGTGAGGCTTCGAAGCCCCTGGCAGCTATGGAGTAATCGTAGACGCCGTTCGGAATAAGAACAAATGTGATTGGGTTCGAAGTAGCACTATGAACATCATGGACAAATAAACCATCGAGGGTAACAGTCCATTGAGCACCCTCAGCCAAGCCTGACTCGGCAAAGGTGACATCGTAGGTGGGTGATGCACCAGCAACCTTGACAAGCCAAAAATCGTAGGATCCAGCACCAAAAGAACTTGTTTCGCCTGCGAGCGCGTAGCCCCCGTCCGTAGTCTGAACCAGTGAATCCGCCTCATCATCGCCTGTTCCTCCGTAGGTCTTGTTCCACAGCATGTCTCCGGCTGCGTCCGTCTTAACCAGCCAAAAATCATAGCTACCAGCACCAAAAGACACTGTGTAACCTGCCAACGCGTATCCGCCATCACTCGTCGGTCCCAAAGCAAACGCTTTATCATCGCCTGTTCCTCCGTAGGTCCTGTTCCACAGCATGTTGCCAGTCGAGTCCGTCTTAACCAGCCAAAAATCAAAGCCGCCAGCACCAAAAGACGTTGTGGCGCCTGCTAGTGCGTACCCCCCGTCCGCAGTCTGAACCACCGGAGACGCCCAATCATAGTCTGTTCCTCCGTAAGTCTTGTTCCACAGCATGTTTCCGGCTGCGTCTGTCTTGATAAGCCAAAAATCAAAGCCGCCAGCACCAAAAGACGCTGTGGTACCTGCGAGCGCGTAGCCCCCCTCCGTAGTCTGAACCACCCAAAACGCGTAATCACCGCCTGTTCCTCCGTAAGTCTTGTTCCACAGCATGTTTCCGGCTGCGTCTGTCTTGACAAGCCAAGCATCTTCGCTACCATCACCAAAAGACATTGTGGTGCCTGCGAGCGCGTAGCCCCCCTCCGTAGTCTGAACCACCGAATACGCCCAATCATAGTCTGTTCCTCCGTAAGTCTTGTTCCACAGCATGTTTCCGCTCGCGTCCACCTTCACAAACCAAGCATCATAGCTGCCACCCAATGAAGGAGCTGTGGCTCCTGCTAATGCGTAGCCCCCGTCCGCAGTCTGAACCAACGAAGATGCCCCATCATAACCTGTCCCTCCGTAGGTTCTGTTCCATTCTGTGGACGGTGTATCCGAAAGTGTCTGCGAGTATGAATTTGACTTCTGGGTTCCGTCGTTGACGTTTGTGGTCTTCGGTTTTCTTGTTCCGATCGTGAATGTCGAGGCTAACATGCTGACTACTAGAAGTGCAAGCATTGCTCCAGAAAGAAGCCTTCTCAAGCCCAGTTGTCCCCCGACATTAATTCTGTTCTTGTGCATTTACGTTTTGCGTAACCGGCCTATAGAAGAAAGTTCCATTCGAGCGTGCGGGCACGCGCTCTGTTGAAGTTCTCTCCTTTCTCCCCATTTCCATGCGGACCTGGCGGACCTCTTTCAGCCCGATTGAATATCACCAGTTCGCTCAGCAGTCCTAGGGGACTCCGGGGAGAGGTTGCGCCAGATCCTCAAACCTCTTTCGTGAGAAAGTGGATAAAAAGGCAACGACCGATCGACATTCGTGCTTCTCAGAGAGATGGGTGAAAGTGAACAATGTAGCACTTTGCGCTTGAACTCAGCAAATAGAAAAGCATGCGCACCGCCTCTTGAAAGAATGCTTCAAGGCGCTATTTCTTGACCGACACACAAGACTTTCATCGTAAAGGTTTGCCATAATGAACCAATCGCGTCAGAGTTGTCCCGAGACGAAGGCTACTGAACAGACGATTCTTTCTGTCGTTCATTTTACATCAACGCGGCATGCCCCATGCTCTGAAGAATTAAACATTGCATAAACATAACGTCGATGTAGACAGACTTCTCATGGATGTTTGCGCTGTTCTTTCGTTTGGTCCCTTCTTAGATCGCTCCAAAAAGCTCAAATGTGAAAAGAAACAACTGCCTCTTAGGAATATGTTTGTTAGACCTCTTTCGGGAAACTCTTTCTCAAAGAAAACGAAACGCGCAGATTTCCTCCCAAATTGAGGATGGAAAGCCTCTCAAAGAGATTTTGCCTGAACCAATCGAGCACGACGTGAAATTGGACTTAGAACCAACGTGGTGGCTAGAAAGGTTCTTTTTGAGGCATAAATTGTCGTTTACCGAAGGAGCATTCCTGATCTACTTGATAAAAGTTGTTCCATCAATTCTTTTCCTTCCTTGGCTTGCGAATCGCGTCGACTCCAGATATCTGGATGCTTATGTGTCTTCATTTTTCGGAGATCTGTTCATCCCTGCGTCGTTAATTCTCATCAATAGCGTTCACAAGTCGCTGGTCAGGGTGAGGAAAACAGTGAACGAGAATTTGAAAGAGAACCGGTTTGTAGCACCACGTACGCTCATTAATGAGAAGGAACTCAAATCGTCTGTAGCGCTTAATGAACTGGACAGGGATTACTCGAACCGATATATCAAACCTGTGATGCTTAGAACCCTGCAATCAGGGTTTAATCTATCCTTTGATAGCAGCTATCAGATCGGTTCGGGAGCCATCACCGTCGTAATGTACCTATTCTTGATGTTCTTGGGGTTCGTCGTAAGAGTATTGCCTGAAACCATGACAAGTGTTACAAATCTAGGTTCGTCGACATTGACTAGGGTATCATTGGGTTTGACTTTTTATGGGTTAAGCTTAGACTGGTTCATCGTAGGAATGTTAGCTTGGACATTATTCATTATATTCATGTGTTCAATTCAGATTTCGGGAAATCCAATAAAGATTCGTCCCTTTGAAGTGATTAAGGAACGTTTTAGCGCAGTCTCCACACTTATCCTTAGAACTTCTTTGACAGTAACGTTTGTTGTTGCTTGGGCAAGCCCGTTTTTCCTGCTTTGGACTATCTTACCTCCTGACCCAGTGAGTCGCCAAGGCTCACTCTACTTTACCGAAGCTGTGCTGGTAGTAATGATGCCAGTGATCGTTCTCTCTCTCCTCATTCCCAACTTTGCTGTCAACAAGGGCTTAGGACGTACGCGGGACAGACTTCTTCATCTCAAAGGTTATCAACTTGAGGACATAAAGAAAATGCGAGAATCCAAGCCAGATGAATACGCGAAAATCCGGAGGCATTTGATACAGGATTATAAAGATGTTCAGATGAACTCGGTTTGGCTATTCGATTTCCGACAGGTACTTCAGATAGTGGGATCTGTACTCCTGCCTGTAGTGACATTCTGGTTAAGTGTACAGCTGAGATAGAAACAAGCTATTAAGGTCTGATTACCGCGGCGCACGAAATGAAACCTTATGCTCAGCAAAAGCTGCTTAATCTTCAATTCCAAGCACACAAAATCGTTCGTATGAAGTGACAATACGTTTCAGTCAGCCAGTATCCTCAAAATCGTCGCCATAGCGCACGCCCGGTTCCAATTCACTTATCATTCGAGTTCTGAATCAAAAGCTTGTGTAAATGACTACTAGAAGAAAGTTCCCAACCTTTCCGCCTTGTACGTGTGTGAGCGAGCGTGTGCCTGTGCGTGCGCGTGTGTGTGATGGTATAGGTGTGTAGGTATAGGTAGGTAGGTGTAGGTGGAGGATGAGTGGAAAGGAGCAAGAGTAAGAGTGGTAATAGAAGTGGTGTGGTCGGTGGTAGTAGTTGTGGTTGGTTGGTTGGGGTAAAGTTTTATACCCAAACCCAAACAACTATTTACTCTCCTACTTTCTCAAACAACCACTCTAACTCGCATACACACTCCTACTCACTCTTACACTCACACACACTCAGCGCGCGCACACTTGAATGATCGGATTTTCCTGAATTGCTAGCTCAGCCTAAAATGGAAGAGCGAAGACTTGCTATGAAAAAAGGAAGAACATTGTCTATGGGGGGGTGAAGGCTTACTTCTTCATTGCTACGATCCGTGCTTTAAACACTGCTCCAAGGGTTTCTTTGGATTTCTCGTATGATATGATCTCATGTACCTCAGAGAGAACGTAAGGGTGGAACATGATTACGTCTTTGTAGATATCTGCAATTTCCCCTTTGCCGATAGCGTATCCAGAGTATCGCGCGCGCTACGATTTTCATGAACCTAAAAATAGGTAGAAGAGGAAGGTTAGCGCGCCCTTTTTGTATTTCTTACTGGAAATATGCGGGCAGTAGCCGAGCAACGTCTCGCAGTGCAAATAAGTTGACAGTATCTTTTTGTTAGGAGCATAAAAAGGGGCGCGCGCGCTAAATCAACTTGTTCCGATAGAAAGTTTATGAATAAATCTGCCATGATCAGTCTCATCTGCAGTTTCTATCCGTTTTAGCCATTCTGTTTGCATCAGTTAGCGCGCGCGCTAAGCTGATAACTCGCGGAAATGGCGCGGGGTGTGGGATTTGAACCCACGCGGCCATCGCTGACCACAGACTTAGCAGGCCTGCCCCCTACCAGGCTAGGGCAACCCCGCCCTGTTTTGCCTTAACCCCGCCTAGGTTCTAGCGAGGTCTTCTTATTTTCGCTTTCTGAAGTACGTCAGATCGTCTACTTGGCAGACATATTCGAAGCCGATTTACAGGAGTTTCTTCATGTCTTATTTGCTCTTTGTGGCTTGCACCGTGTATTCGTGGTCGCGGGCGTTTAATCATTTAGCTATTAATTTACAGTGAAGAAGATCAACTTCGCATTAAATATATAAATTAACAACCTTCACATCAATGCGCCAACTAGTGCAGAATAGACAAAAAAAAATCAATCAAAATAGGTCTGTAAATGTAAGGTTGTTCAAGGCTGGAGGAGTATCGACGCGTGCGCAAGACCAAAGGCTCTTCTGTTCCTCAAACAATCTTGATTGCTGGGAAATGGGTTGCCTGGACCAGTAATCATCGTTGGATATGATCCGCAGTGGCCGGCACTTTACGAGAAGGAGAAGGCGCTTGTTCGCAAAGTTCTTGAGCACCGAATCTGCGCTCTCGAACATGTCGGCAGTACAGCAGTGCCTAAACTAGGTGGGAAGAACATCATCGACATAATGGCGGGTGTCAAAAGCGTTGATCAAGCAAATCAATGCATCTCGCCATTGGAAAGCATCGACTACAAAGATGTCACGGCGCAACCAGATAACGCAGAATGGTATTACTGTTTAGGAAAAGGTCCACACAGTGTCGGATACCATCTGCACCTTGTCAAGTTCAATGGTGAACACTGGAAAAAACACCTAGTCTTCCGCGATTTTCTTAGGAAAAACCCTCAGATAGCTAAAGAGTACTTCAAATTGAAGAAGAGATTGGCTATAAAGTACGGGATAGATCGTTTGAGTTACACAGAAGCAAAATCAGCTTTCATAGAATCCGTCCTTACAACAAGCAATCGATTTATCCAACACTAAGAACTTGATCGGACAGAAACCATGTTCTTAAGAGAGTTCTGCGAGGGGTGAAGTTTTGTCCAAACCAACCAATCATAGAAGAATCAAGATCGAAGCGCGCGTCTTTGTCCGGCCTGCCACAAAATGGACTAGTATTTCAGGAATGTTGGAAAATAACCAAAAAGGAAGACTGTTTTCGCGTAGCACGCATTGGGCATTCTATTCTGCCAGTAGTTGTCCATTCTTGATAATTGTCTTTCCATCAATGTTAAGCGTTGCTCTGCTCAGTGTGGCAGCCATGCCAAATGACGCGGTGTTTTTTCCGCCAATGTACTCGTTGTCTCCGATGCCTATCTGGACAGCTCCTTCTACGATTTGATTCATCAGGTAACCATACTCTGCTTTAGGGTTCAACCCGATCTGAAGGAAGCTTATTCTGTCCTTGTCTCCCGAGGCGCTCTCGAATTGCTTTGTTAGGGGTTCAAGGTTCTTTGATGCTTTCATCGATATCATCTTGCCATCCTTGAATTTCCACTCAAGGTCTGGTACGTTCAAACCCATCAATTGCAGCGGTTGGTCGAAGACCACCTTGCCATTGCCACTTGTCTCAGCGATCGTTGTCAACACCGTTCCAGCAGGCAAGTGTGCATCAAGAGATTTCTTTTCGATGTCTTCTTTGTCGATTACGCCGTCATCGACGTGGACTGCTCTTTTGTTTAATTCGAACGTCAAATCTGTTCCATTTGGAGACGTCAACCGAACAACGCGAGCCTTTTCTAAGATTGCCGCGACACTGCGTCCTTTCTCTGTTATTCTCTTCAGATCCATTGCTAGGGCGCTGTTGGCCGCTTTCTTCCATTTTCCAAGATCGAAACCGTAAACACTGGCTCTTTCCGGCGTTAACAAAGCCAGTGGGAGGCTAACGTTTCTAACTTTTCTCTCTATGTTTCTTGGATAATGCGCCTTTCTTTCTCCTTCGCCCCAAGCAATTGCCTTTGAAGGAGATATGCTCTTCAAACCTTCAGGGTTTCTTGGACCAAACATGTTGATAGTCGCTGTCTCCGCTTCAGTAAATGCTTCGCATAATTTTGAACATATTCCTAGGCTTTCGTCAGACAACTCCCTGAGCAGTCCATAATAGTACTCGTCTGTCCAGAGGCTCATCATCGCGTCTGCGCCTTGCTTGAAGCACTCAACTGCCATGGCGTTTGCGACGTCGATCGTGTGATCCCAAGTCGTTATTATGACGACATCGCTTGAGTCGACATGTAAAGCATCCTTGACGACCGTCCTGGCTAGTTCCTCATACAACATTTTCTCACCTTTGAACAATCCCGTTCTAGCCGGACCGATTTATATAAACGTCGGTGTAAAAGAAACCCGGGGCTCATAGTGCGCGCCCATGTAGTATATCGTTCTTGGCAAGGGATTCGTCATGCATCACATTGCCGGCAACCACAGAAGCCTTTCTGGTCCTAAATCTCAACTCATTGTGGGAAAGGATGATGCCAGTAATTTATGCCATGAGAAAAGGCATCAATGAGCCGTTCTTCTTCTCACATTTTGAATATCTCATCAACAGATTGAACGCATACACGAAAAACAGTTAGTGCCCACCTTTTTATCACACTTGCTTGGTTGGTTGGGGTAAAGTTTTATCCAACCAACCAACCATGACTACGACGACTGACTACGACGACTGACTACGACGACTGACTACGACGACTGACGGCTACGACGACTGACAACTACTGCACCCTATCCGACTGCTTCGCAGTCACCTTCCCCTCAAGGGGAAGGATACTGAGCAAAACTACTGTGGTAAACGGGTATCAGTAAATTCAGTATAAGGGGTAAATTTAGGAAGGAATATTACCCCTCGTACACAGAATCGATTGTTTTGGTCTTGCAGAAAAGTTATAGCCGAATAGTAGAATAGCAGTTTTCGGCTAACATCATGAGTTTAATAAGGCTGTTATGGTTATGGACATTCTCTGTTTCAATAAAGCTTCTCCGTTGTTGAAGAAAGCCAAATGGTTATTTGATACAATTAAGACATAAAATGAAGTGGGAAAGGTGGCTTTGCAGTGAAGTCTTTGATAGTTGTATTTTCTTATCATCACAAGAACACCCAGAAGGTAGCGGAAGTTATGTCAAAAGTGCTTGATGCACAGGTGAAGTCTCCGCAACAGACTGTCCTTGAAGAGCTTAGTCAGTATGACCTTGTGGGTTTTGGCTCAGGGATATACCGCGCCCAACACCATGAGTCCCTTATTGACCTTGCCAATAAGCTACCGCAAATCACCGGCAAGAAAGCGTTTATTTTCTCAACTTCTGGAATGCCAATCGGCACTTCTGGTCAACAACGATTGGAAGAGTACACACGCAAATGTCATACGACCCTTAAAGAAACTCTTCAATCGAAAGGCTACCTGATTGTGGGTGAGTTTAGTTGTGCTGGATTCAACACTAACAAATTCCTCAAATATTTTGGGGGATTAAACAAAGGCAGACCTAACGCTGAAGACCTCAAACATGCGGAAGCCTTCGCTGAGAAGTTGAAAGTTTAAACCAAAATAAAAACGAAAAGCTTGGCAAACTTAACTTTCAATAAAAAAGGGAAATGCGGGTGATGTCTCCACGGACTGGAAGGTTCAATTCCCCACCTAAAATGCCACCCTAACACCGCGTTTGCGGAAGGTGTTCGTTTAACTTGCAAATCTTAAATACACCTTGGATTAAATGATAAACTAAGAAAGGGGTCAAAATGGATTATTTTAGAAAGCTCGCAATAATTGCGGGAGTATTATTTATCATTTATACAAGTGTAGATTTCCTAAGCTTCCTATTTCTGGGAACTACGACGGCTACGAATTATCTTGTTAGTGTTTCTGAAAATGCAGGACTAGTAGGAACAGGAGCCCTTCTTTTGTTCATCGGTGGTGCTTGCGCTTCTGGTATTGCAATTTCGCTGTATCCAGTGCTAAAAAAATTCAATGCAGGTCTAGCTCTTGGAGCTGTTGGTTTCAGGATTTCTGAGGGAGTGTTAACTTTTGTTTCTGTGTGTGGTCTGCTATTACTAATAACATTAAGTCAGCAATTTGTAAAAGCTGGAGCTCCGGATTCATCGTATTTCCAAACCTTAGGCGTACTGGTATATGAAGGACATCGTTGGGTGTACAATGTTGGGTCACTGCTGGCTTTTTCCATAGGTGCTCTGCTATATTACATCATATTTTATCGAACAAAACTAGTTCCTCGATGGATATCGGTCTGGGGTCTTGTTGCTGCCATATTGGGCATGGTATCATGCGTGTTAGTCTTGGTCGGTCTCATCGCTCCTTTTGGTACGGAACAAGTCGTTATGAATCTTCCAATGTTCCCGCAAGAAATGGTTCTTGCGGCATGGCTGATAGCCAAAGGATTCAATCCAGCCGTAATTGCTTCCAAGTCTCCTCAAGTGGATAGTTAAGCAACCATGGAAACCCCAGCCACAAATCGAAGCAAGCAACAGACGTCATCCGAGTTCTACAAGAAACTGTTCAAACTGACTATTGGCGGGGGCGCAGTATTCTACGCAATTACCATCGTATTTTCCCTGACTCCATTCGCCGCAGAGTTCAGAGCTGCCCTTTCA